>OOCB01000828.1_pt1 | contig 46745 bp, 36 predicted proteins | sample 1671351 | NCBI WGS metagenome assembly OOCB01 (sample SAMN06348148, study PRJEB24527) | human gut metagenome | biome: human gut; feature: ankylosing spondylitis patient; material: feces | host: Homo sapiens | place: China | collected 2015-10 | reverse complement strand
TCAAGAAGGAGTAACATCGGGACTTGCAGCGACGGACCTCGGGACGCTCTTACACCACGTCTGCGCGCGCCACCCCGCCCAACCAGCCAATCGAGAAATTGGCGGCGATCGATGCTTTGTCCAACCCCCTTGCGATACCCTCTGGGCAAAAAATGGCAAATATGAGTACTGTTACCAGTTTAGTAACAGCGAAATCTGGCTGAATTTGCCGTCTTCCGCCAATTCCGAGCGTCATAAAGTCCCGAATCGCCATGTTTATAGGGTTGATTATATCCAATCCGAATCGATTGGTCTTAAATACTTTCCTGATGATATGTTACTGCTCAAACCACAGTACTCATATTTGCCATTTTTTGCCCACAGGGTCTATTCGAGGATAGTTTCCTGCGCCTCCAGCCCACCTCATGGCCGCCAAAACCCATTCAGCAACAGCTACCGCACATTTTGACATCAGCCAAACACCACTCACGGAGCTGTACTCCGCTATCGCCGAACCAAAATCAGAGCCGAGTCCCTTAAAAATCAAAATAACGTACCCTCATTTCAATGAACTCCGACAAGAACGGCATTTACATGAGCACCGTCACGCATCAATACGCCCTCATCGGGGGCACGCTATTCCAATTCAAGAAAATCGTCGCCCATGTATCGGAGCCGCACAGCCAAATCGTCATCTGCGGCAACGGTCCAGACATCCGTTACGCAACACTGGAAGAATGGGAGAAAGCTGGCGAATCTTTCGATAGACGGGCGCAGGTCGAGGGTGTCGTCACCAGTGCGAGCCCAGCGCGCGACAAACTCGAGCTCTTTCGCAATCTCTTTACTGGCCGCAAAGATGTTTACGCCCATGGGTACCGCAGAAAAGACGGGGGAATCGGCTATACGCCCGCCTGCGCAAACGAGTGGAAGTCAGGCATTTGTCCCAAAGCAAATCGTCAGAAAACCAAATGCGCTGAATGCGGCAACCGCGTCTTCCCCGAGTTGAGCGATACCGCGATCATCTCCCATTTCAAGGGCAGTGACGACAGACTCCGAGACGTCATAGGTCAATATGTTCTCGATAATGACAGCAACACAAAAGTCCTGGTCATCGACTTTGACGGAGCCGATTGGAAAGAAGCGACAAACGCCATTCGGCTTGTCGCAAAAAACCATGGAATCGATGCTGCAGTCGAGCGATCGAGATCAGGTAACGGCACACATGTCTGGTTTTTCTTCCTAGAGCTCACCAGCGCGAAGATCGCACGAGAATTTGGAAGCAGCCTTATCACCGAAGCGGCGGCGCTCAACAAGACAATCACCTTTGAAGCTTTTGACCGGATGCTGCCCGCACAGTCCACCATTCCTGAGGGAGGCTTTGGAAATCTCATAGCGCTGCCTTTTCAAGGAAAAGCGCAGCGAAAAGGGAACAGCGTATTTGTTGACGAGCAATTTGAGCCCTTTCCCGATCAATGGCTTTACCTTTCTCAAATCCAGTTAATCCCGCGCACGACGGTGCAAAATCTGATCGAGAGCATCGACAATAGGTCGCACGGAATAGCGGCTGCGACGGCGGCAAACACCGCCGCACCGCATTCCCAGAGGCCGCGAAAGCGGCTTCCGCTCACACCGCGGGACCTCCCGTCATCGCTGTCCGTCACGCAGGCCGATATGCTCTATATCCCCGAAAAATCTCTGAGTCCCGCAGCTCAAATGGAAGTCCGCAGGCTTGCAACATTTGCCAACCCAGAATTCTTCCGCGCGCAATCTATGCATCAATCGGTATTCGGCAAACCGCGGTACATAGACCTCAGCGAACTTAGAGACGGCTGCGTCGCGATTCCCAGAGGCTGCAAGACTCAGCTTGAGCGGCTGCTTCAAGAAGCCGGCGTTGCTGCCCACTATTCAGACAAGCGCCAGTCTGGAAATCCAATTGTAATGACATTTAAAGGGACTCTTCGCCCTGAACAGCAAATTGCCGCTGAACAAATGCTCGGCCATGAAGACGGGATCATGTCTGCACCGACGGGTTTCGGGAAAACCGTCATTGGAGCCTATCTTATTGCTGCCATCGGTCTTCCAGCGCTCGTCATCGTTCCCAAGACTGCGCTCATTGCCCAATGGAAAACCCAGCTCGAACGATTTCTCGACATCACGGACAACAGAGAGCCCGTCCGAACCCCAAAAGGACGAATCAGCAAAAGGCAGCCTCCGCTCATTGGTCAAATCGGAGGAGGCAAAACCGCCATAAGCCATCTCATCGACGTTGCTTCATTCCAGTCTTTGTCCAGCAAGGACCCCCAGACCGAAGAACCAATAGCCAAGGAGTTCGTTCGTGATTACGGCCTCATCATCTGTGATGAATGTCACCATGCAGCCGCACCACAGCTTGAGCTCGTCCTCAAGTCCGCTCCAGCCAAATATGTATACGGCCTTTCCGCGACGCCCGAACGCTCGGACGGACTCACGCGAGCACTCTCAATGCTCTGCGGCCCGCTTCGCCATGCCATTGATCCAAAAACGCAAGCAATCCAACAGGGAATTCAGCGCGTTGTTAGGCCGCGTTTTACCGGAGTTCGACTACCCGCCTACGAACCAGGGGCGTCCTTTAATCAAGTTCTCGATCTCCTGTGTGCGCACACAGCGAGAAACGAAGCAATTGTCGACGATGCCCTCGAGACCGCGTCAAACGGTCGACATCCGCTTGTGCTATCCAAAAGGAAAAAACATGCCGAAGAGCTATGTAGGCTGCTTCAAAGCCGCGGACACGAACCTATACTCTTAACCGGAGAAATCGACGCCAAAGAAAGAAAGGCAATACTGAACAGCCTTCCCGGCTTCGAGCATGAGCATCGAATTATCATCGCAACCGAAGGCCTTCTGAGCGAGGGTTTCGACCTGTCTTACCTTGACACTCTGCTCATTGCCACACCGATATCTTGGGACGGCAGCATAACGCAGCAGGCAGGCAGACTACATAGAAGTCACGAGGGCAAGCAGCGGGTTGAGATATTCGACTATGTTGATTTGTCGATACCCATGCTCGCGCGTATGTACCAGAAGAGACTCAAGACCTACGCAAAGCTAGGATATGAAGTCTTTGCAGCAAATGACAACAAACGGGCCGATCAAAACATCCTCGTTAGGCCGGCAAGGGCCGTGGAGGCCTTAGCGGATGACATCGCGCGCGCAACGAAAAGCATTTTTATTGCCGCGCCCTACGCATCCGCTGCATGCCTCGCAAAGCTCGCTGCCGTACTCACAGGCGCCGCCGCCCGTGGGATTGCCCTTGAGATTTCAATTGCCTCGACTCCGCACAATGACGTGAAAGCGATTTTTACCGAGATGAACGTCGACTATTCCATCAAAGCCGAAGGGCGCCTGTGCGCGTCAGTAATTGACGAGGAAACCGTCTGGTACGGAACCATTCCATTACTGGCCTTTCCTAAGAAAGAGGACTGCAGCATCCGTTTCAAAAGCAGCGAAGTTGCAGCCGAACTTTTAAGCGAAATCCAGCGAAGAGGAGAACCGGAGGTCGCAGCCACGAACGGGACGTCTCCAACAGTTACGGTGGAATAGGGGCCATTTTTGGCCAATCGGCCGCGAATCAATCCCTATTCCCCCGCGAATCATAAGCGAGCAATCAGCCCTGCGGGCCCTGGAATAGTTCCTCATGCGAGCCCATTCTGACCAGCCGGATCACAGGATTAGTCTTATGCGGCAAGTAGAGAACGACCACATCGACCAAGCCATCGGATAGATGGAAATCGATGTGGCCGTTGTAGTTGCCGCCCGGGTTTGAAAGCTCGTGGGCACCATATTCCGCGGGAAGCGAGCCGTGAGCCGCAAGCTCTGCGACTGCCGCCTTAAACTCGGTTTTTAGCTGCGGATGGATGCGCATCGTCCGTTTGTAATCCGCCTTAAACTGAGCCTCGACCTTAATCTCAAACATCGCTAGTCCTCATCGAGGAATGATATAAGCTCATCAGCGTTATTGAATGACGGGCTGTCGTCCGGCAGAATCCCCAACTCATGAGCTTCGGCGATCACCATGGCACGCCTCGTTGCCTCGTTGGGCACCTCCGCCCTTCCTACGATCTCAAAAGGAATCTTTCGTTGATTTACCAGCTGCCGAACAGCAAGGTTGAGATACGAATTGAGACTCAGACCAACCGTATCCAAGAACTCAGTCGCCTGTTCCTTGAGCCCCTCTTCGATGCGAACCGTCGTAGGCTTAACCGTTGCAGTAGACATACGCGACCTCCTCGCCTCGTCTTTTGCATCAGTATACCCAATTTCGATGGCAGTCTGATGTTAAATAGCATCAGTATGCCGTTCACATTGCTATAACAACAGTCACAGCACCCTACATCAGCCCGCTGAGCGCAATGTCAACGGCCTCGTTGAGGTCGTCGGTAATGTGTACCAGATCCGGATCGAGCGGGCTAATCATACCGGCGTCCATCACCGGGCCGTTGAGCCAGTCGAACAGGCCCTGCCAGTACTCGGTTCCCACCAAAACGAGCGGCATGCGCTTGACCTTGTGCGTCTGTACCAGCGTGAGCACCTCGAACATCTCGTCGAGCGTACCAAAGCCACCAGGAAACACGATGGCGCCCGAGCTGTATTTGACGAACATGGTCTTGCGCACAAAGAAGTAACGGAAGTCCATGCCAAGGTTCACGTATTTGTTGAGCCCGTGCTCGTGCGGCAGCTCGATACCCAAGCCGACCGACTTGCCGTTGACACTCGCCGCTCCCCTGTTGGCCGCTTCCATGATGCCGGGGCCGCCGCCGGTGATGACCGCCACGCCACGTTGCGCGATCTTGCGCCCGACGGTACGCGCCGCCTTGTAGAGCGGATCGGTCTTGGGCGTGCGGGCGCTACCGAAGATGGTCACCGCAGGACCAAGTTCGGCAAGCGCGCCAAAACCATCGACAAACTCTGCCTGGATGCGCAGCACGCGCCACGGATCGGTATGCAGCCAGTCGGTTGAATCCTCGGGCGCCAGCAGGTTGGCGTAGGTGTTGTCCTTGGGAATCATGGGGCCGCGCATGACCACGGGGCCGCGGCGGTACGTCTCGTCGTAGGCAGGCTCGCCCTCGACATTCTCGTTCTTAATCATGGGTACTCCTATCGAGAAAAAGAAAAACGGGCGGGGTCGACGCCATGCGCCAAACACCCGCCCGAACATCAACTATTCGGGATGGTACCCACGATGCATCAAGTGCTTGCAAGCTATCGGTCATCGGTCGCGCAGACGGTGTTAGCGAACGTGATGACCGGCCGGCGCTCGCCCCTTGCCGTTGCCCGCGCTCTGCAAGCGCCCGCGCCGCTCTTAGTAGTCCACCGCCGCAGGACTGTTCATCCAGTCGCTCACAAACGCGCCGTAGCGGCCCTCGATAATGGCCTGACGGGCACGCTGCATAAGGTTGAGCAGGTAATAGATGTTGTGCATCGACAGCAGAATACCGCCGAGCATCTCCTTCTGCGTGACCATGTGACGGATGAGCACGCGGCTGTAGCCGCCCGTGCACACCGGGCAGGTGCAGGTGGGATCGATGGGGCCGTCGTCGTGCGCAAAGCGCGCGTTGCGGAAGTTAAGGCGACCTTCACTGGAGAACGCCGTACCCATGCGGCCGGTGCGCGTCGGCAGCACGCAGTCGAACATGTCGATGCCCACGCCAACGCCGCGCACGAGCGTGGTCGGGTTGCCGACGCCCATGAGGTAGCGCGGCTTGTGCTTAGGCATATACTCGGAAACCAGCGGCGCCAGTGTCTCGAACATGGTCTCGTGGTCCTCGCCCACCGAGTAGCCGCCGATGCCGTAACCGGGGAAGTCGCCGCACTCCTCCAGGTGGCGCAGCGATCGCAGGCGCAGATCCAGATGCATGCCACCCTGGACGATGCCAAAAAGTGCCTGGTCATCACGGGTGTGGGCCTTGTAGCAGCGCTCGGCCCACATACTCGACAGCTCCACGGCGCGCTCGACGTAGGCGCGCGTGGCGGGATAGCCAGGGCACTGGTCGAGCTGCATGCAAATGTCGGAACCGAGCTTCATGGCGATTTCCATGTTGTCCTCGGGCGTCCAGAACACGTGGCGACCGTCGTAGTCGTTGACGATAAAGCGCACGCCCTCGTCGGTGAGCTTGACGGCGTCGTTATGGCTAAAGACCTGGAATCCGCCCGAGTCGGTGAGGATGGGGCCGTGCCAGTTCATGAACTTATGCAGTCCGCCCAGCTCGGCGATGGTGTCCTCGCCGGGGCGCATGGACAGGTGATAGGTGTTGGCAAGCACGATCTGGGCGCCGAGCTGCTTGACGGTCTCGGTGGGAATACCCTTGACGTTTGCCTTGGTGCCCACGGGCATAAAGATCGGCGTCTCGATGTCACCGTGCGGGGTGTGCAACACGCCGGCACGCGCGTGCGTCGCAGGGTCCTCGGCGATCAGGTCGAATTTAAAAAGGCTCTGGTCCATAAACTGGAACTCCTTGGTTGCGGTTCATACGCAGACCATTATACGAGCAACCATCGAACCGCACCGACTCGACAGAAACTAGTGCATTAGGATCAGGTTCCCGCGCTAGTCGTTGGGGACGTTCTTAAACGACTAGACGTTGGGGACAGCCTTCAGCGCCATCTTGCAAAGGAGTGTCCCAATCTGCCGGCACTTAGGGACTGTCCCCAACTGCCGACAACGCCGATGCTCTGGTAACGCCGATGCTCTGACAACATCAGCGAGCGGTCGCCAGGGCGAACAAATTGGCATGAAAAGAGGGCGGCATAGACCTTCTGGTCATGCCGCCCTCTTTGAATGACAAGTTGTCGCCCTGGTGACCGCGCAGCGTCGACCCGTTACGCGGTTTGGTAAAACCGCGTAACCCTAAGGACGCTGGCCCATGCCACCCTCGAGGGTGACAGTCTCGCCGTTCATGTACTTAAAGTCGGGGCCGCAAAGCTGAACGACCACGCGGCCGATCTCCTTCTCGACGTCGCCGTAGTGGCCCGCCGGCGGCATGTGGACGTTGGCCTTGAACGCCTCGGGATAGGCATCCTGGAAGTTCTCGAGCGCAGCGGTCCAAGCAAGCGGACAAACGATGTTGACGTTGATGCCGTCGGGGCCCCACTCGTTGGCAGCGACGCGGGTCAGGCCGCGGATGCCCTCCTTGGCGGCAGCATAGCTGCACTGGCCATAGTTGCCAAACAGGCCGGCGCCCGAAGCAAAGTTGACCACGGAACCCTTGGTCTCCTTCAGGTGCGGATAGGCCTTCTGCATATACAGATAGGTGGCGTACAGGCCGGAGTAAATGGCCAGGTTAAACTGGTCCATAGTGTGGTCGGCGATGGTCACACCCGAGGCACTGGCCTGAGCGTTGTTGACGACGGCGTCGATGCGACCGAACTCCTCAATCGCCTTGTCGATAACGTTCTGCACGACGGCCTCGTTGTCCTGACCGGCAGAAACATCGGCCTGAACAGGCAGAACTTTGACGCCGTACTCAGCCTCAAGAGACTCCTTGGCAGCCTCGAGCTTGGCAACGTTACGACCGGTGATGACGAGGTTTGCGCCCTCCTTGGCAAAAGCGATATCGATGCCGTAGCCGATGGATCCAGCGGAGCCGTCCTTAAGCGTGGCCTTGCCGCCGCCGGTGATGATCACGGTCTTACCAGTGAAAAGTCCCATAAAAAAGTCCTTTCAAATCACGACGGGCACGCCCGCCGACTGCGCGCGTCCAAATTCACGCACCAAAAGCTGAAATGCAACTTTAGCGTGTTCAAGTGAAAAATAAAGACCGTAGCAGGCGAACGGCACAACGTTATTCGGCGAAGGGGATGTCAAGCACGATCTGGATAAAAAGGCCGAATATTTGTTACCCAAACGAGTCACCGAACACGTTTTGAAACTTTGCTGCAGCGCACGGGATGTCGGCGCGAGACTTTATCATAGGGTGACAAACAACGATGAGGAGCACATGCCTATGACAGACGAGCTGGACCCCCAGACTCAGCAGCATATTGATCATTCCGCAGGCGCTATCGACGACTGCGATACTCCTACCTGCGCCGACGCGCCCGCCGATGCATCGGCGGAAGATACGCACGCCACCGCAGATGAGGTCACAGACGCAGATAGTACTGTCGAGCAAGGCGAAGACGAGCAGTCGGAACCAGGTGGCACCGAGCCCGATGCGAAGCCCGCGGTACAGGTAGCGGGCCCCATCGAGGTGTCTTCGGAAGAAGAGCTCGACGCCGTCATGGACTCCATGATGGATGCCGTCAAAGCGATGAAAGACGCCGTGGCCGACGCCGACGTGGACGCCGAGGAAGAGGAAGCCGCCGAGGCCGCCTCGACCTTCGTGCCCGGCGAGACCCCCGTTGCCGATCAAGGCAGCACCATGCCCTCGTTCCTGCAGCTCGAGCACCCCACAATTGGCACCGATGCGGTTGACCCACACGCTGCCGGCTTTTCCGTGATCGAGGGCGGCACCGGCAATCTTGCCACGGCGCATGCCGCCGATGCGGATGCCACCGACGCTGCTCGCCCGACCGCCCCGCATTCCCCCGCCGCGAGCCGCGATCTGGGGACCGCCGTCTCGAACACTGCGAACGCCGTGGGCACTTTTATCGCCCAGGGGGCCTCGGCTATGCGTGAGATGAATGCCGCAAAGAAGGCACTCGCGGACGCCCGCGCTCACCTGGCCGAACTCGAGCAGCGCATCGCTGATCAGTCGGAGGAACTCGAGACACGTCAGGATATTGCAGGCCGCTACGAGCAAATCGTCACCGAGCAACGCCAGACAATCGACTCTGCCCAAAAGGCCGCGGCGGCGGCAGAAATCGGCCGCGACACCCATGCTGCCAAGACAGCAGAGCTCAAGGCTCAGCTCGAACAAATGAAAGAAGAGGACGACGCCACCGAGCGACGCCTTAAAGCCGCGCTCGACGCCGTGGAGGCGCGTGAAGCCAGCTCGCGCGAAACCGGCAACCGCCTCATTCGACGCCTCGAGGATTCCAAGCGTATCCGCGACAAGGTGCAGGCAGAGCACGATGCCGGTGTTGCCGCCGCAAAGCAAACCGTCGATGCCACGCGCGCTCAACTCGAAACGCTGCGCCGCGAGTATGCCGAGCTGCAGCGCAATCCTTCGGCAAATCCCGCCAATTACACGGTGCGCACCAGCGAGCTTTCGATGCAGATCTCCGACACGGCCGACGCCCTGCGCAAAGCCGAGGAAGATGTCCCGCACATCACCGCCGATCTTGAGCACTCGCTCGCAGCCGCCGAGCAGGCCGTCGAGCAGGCACAGGCTCCCATCGCCGACGCTAAACGCGCGCACCAGGCCGTAACGGCCGAGGCAGATGCCGCGCGCGACGAGCTGCAGTCCGCAAAAACTGCCGCCGCGACGCGCCAGCGCGAGCTGCGCGAAAAGATCACCACGCAGGACAAGGCACGCCGCGAGCAAGAGCAGGCCATCGCAAACGCCCGGGCAGATGCCGCGCATGCGCAGTCGATTATCGAGCAGGCGACCGAGGTGCACGACCATCCCGAGATCACCGAATCGCTCGCCGGGTCCTTGGCACGCGACAAGGCCGAGCATACCGAGACCGAGCGCGAAGTTGCCCAACTTGAGGCCGCCGAAGACGACGTGCGCAAGCGAACCCGCGACTCACGCGTCAAATTCACCGGCGCCATCGTCTGCATTGTCGCCGCGATTCTGGTGATCATCCTGGTCTGGCTGTTCACGAGCAAGTAACCACTCCCCAAAGACTACAAGGAGTGTCCCCAGGTGCCGGCCCAAAAGGAACGTCCCTAACTGCCACCTTTTTGGCAACAACGGCAACGCCGATGCTTTGGCAATGTCAGCGAGCGGGCCGCATTTGAGACAAGGTGACGTGAAACGAAAGGGCGCTGACCTTCTGGTCGCGCCCTTGAAGTTGAACGTCAGATTGTCCAAATGCGGCCCGCGCAGCGTCAGCCGGTCCGCCGTTCGGTAGAACGGCGGAACCCCCGATTGCCGCTTAGGGGGGTTTGCAGCGTCGGCCGGTTACGGCGTTTGTAAAACGCCGTAACCTACAAAATGAGCATCGCGTCGCCAAAGCTGAAGAAGCGGTAGCGCTCTTCGATAGCAGCGGCGTAGGCATCCATGATCTGGTCGCGGGTGGCAAGCGCGCTTACGAGCATCATGAGCGTGGAGCGCGGCACGTGGAAGTTCGTGATCAGCGCGTCGACCACGTGATAGGTCGAGCCGGGCATGAGGTAGAGCTGCGTCGTAGCGTTCTCGCGCGCCACGATGTCGCCGCGGCCGAGCGTATCGGCCCCGTCCTCGCGGCCCTCAAAATAGCGCGCCGTCACAGCCGGATCGGACACCGGAGCATCGGCGTCAAACGCGCTCTCGAGCGAGCGCACCGCCGTGGTACCGACAGCAATCACACGATGGCCCTCGGCCTTCGCCTTATGCACGGCGTCGACAACCTCCTGCGACACGTGGTAGCGCTCGGTGTGCATCACATGCTGCGTGGGATCGTCCTCCTCCACCAGACGGAAGGTATCGATGCCCACCTCGAGTTCGACGGCGGCAAACTTGGCACCCTTGGCCTCGATGGCAGCCATAAGCTCGGGCGTAAAGTGCAGACCCGCCGTGGGAGCGGCAGCCGAGTGCTCTTCCTTCATGGCGTAGACGGTCTGGTACTTCTCGGGATCGCCCTCGTAATCGGTAATGTAGGGCGGCAGCGGCACGTGGCCGGCAGCATGGATGGCCTCGTCGAGCGTGCGCGGGTCGCCGGCGGCATTGCAACCGGCCGGCTCAAAGCGCACCAGACGGCCACCGCGGCTATCGGTGACAAAGTCGATGACCTCGGCCGTCAGCACCACGGGAGCCCCCTCGGGCGCATGGGCGCCACCGGCGCGATACTCAATCTGAGCACCGGGCTTCAGGCGCTTGCCCGGCTTGACCAGGCACTCCCACACATGGCCGAGCGGATCCACATCCTCACGGCGCTTGAGCAGCAGCGTCTCGACCACGCCACCCGAGCCGGCTTTGCGACCGATTAGGCGGGCCGGCATCACGCGCGTCTGGTTGATGACGAGCACGTCGCCCGGCTCGATATAGTCGATGATGTCGCGGAAGATGCGGTGCTCAACAGTACCGCCGTGCTCCAGCGGCTTCCCCGCCTGGGAGCCTTTGCGATCCACCACCAGCAGGCGGCAGGAGTCGCGCGGCTCGGCAGGAGCCTGGGCAATCAGTTCCTCAGGAAGGTTGTAGTCAAAATCATCGGTACGCATAGACACGTCTGATACTCCTTATATAGCTAAAGTCCGCTCTACATCCTAGCAGGCTGACGTCCCAAACGAACTACTTTTTGGCGGCTTTGCGCTCGTCGCGGATGCGGGCGCGGTCCATGGCCGCCTCGACAGCAGAAAAGCGGCAGCCGCAGTAGTTCTGTCGATACATGCCCAGTTCGCGCGAACGGCGCGTAGCCTCGGGATAATACGGGCGAAAATCGCGAATCACCGGAGTGAGACCGCGGGCGGCAGCCAAACGCTCGAACACGTCATTGCAGGTGTCGAACAACTGATACGGAGAGACGGCGAGCGTCGTGCCCACGTATTCAAACCCGCGCTCCCGAGCCACGCGGCACGCCTCGGCCAGACGCAGGGCATAGCACGCGCGACAGCGACGGGGCCGATCGGCACCCAGCGGGGCCACGCCGGCCTCCCAGCGCTCGCGATCCTCCCCGGCCTCGATGAGCTCGATGTCGCCGTCGGCACACCACCGGCGCAGCTCGTCCAGGCGACGCTGCCATTCATTGTGCGGCTGAATATTGGGGTTGGTCCAGCAGATCGTGGGTTCAAACCCCTCCTCGCGCAGCAGGCGAACCGGCTCAAGCGAGCATGGTGCACAGCACGCATGCAGCAACAACGACTTCATCGACATCTCCTCACCCAAAAAAGCGCACGCCAAAGGACGTATCCTCGCAGGCGACAATGCGGCGGTCGCGCAGGATGGTCCGCACGTAATACCAATCGCCCACGCAGCCCGACAAGTGCAGACCAGCCGCCAGGTAGCACAGCAGCGGATAGCCCGAGAACGCAAACCCCAGGGCAAACGCCACCGTCAAAACAACCGTGGGCGCCAGGCAAATGGCCATGTACCGCCGACGCGAATACACAACGCCCTCGGAGCAGGCATAGATCATCGCCGTCTCACGATTCGCGCCAAAGGTCACATGCGTGCCCGCAGGCGCCAGCAGCTTAAAAAACACCGCATGCACCAGCTCGTGCACGGCAAACGACGCCGCCGAAACCGCAGCCAAGCCGGCTATCCAGCCCAAAACGGCCGTCCAGCCGCCCGCGTCAGCCGCATCCAGGTCCGCGGGCCCACCCAGCAGCATAAACACCGGCACCAGGCACACGGCAAATGCGCCAAGCACGGCCATCCCCCACACAAAGCAGGCGTGCAGGAAATCCTCGTCTTCAAACGCATGTATGTTGGAAATCTCATTCATAGCATCTTAGGATAGCGCCCCCGTCACGCACCCGCCCGCATGTGCGATAATGTCGAACGATATGCACGAATTGACCACCGCGTCGCCAGGCCTTGCGCCCGGCCGCGCTCTCACCATATGCGAAGGAGCCCCATGGCATCCAAATACTCCATGAACGACCGTCCCAGCTGGCCTCGCCGCGCCATCGTTACCGCCGGCGAGCCCTATGGCAACAAGGGCCTTCACTTTGGCCACGTCGGCGGCGTCTTTGTCCCGGCCGACTTCTTCGCCCGTTTCCTGCGCGACCGTCTGGGCCGCGAGAACGTCATCTTCACCTCGGGCACCGACTGCTATGGCTCGCCCATCATGGAGAGCTACCGCAAGCTCAAGGAGAACGAAGGCTACGACAAGTCCATCGGCGAGTATGTCGAGTCCAATCACTCCCGCCAGGCCACGACCCTCAACAACTACAACATCAGCTGCGATATCTACGGCGGCTCGGGCCTTGAGCCGGCTGCGCAGATTCACAACGAGGTTACCGCCGAGATTATCGAGCGCCTGCACGAGCAGGGCACCATCTCCAAGCGCTCCACGCTGCAGTTCTACGATGCCAAGGCCGGCACGTTCCTCAACGGCCGCCAGGTGATCGGGCGCTGCCCCATCCAGGGCTGCAAGTCCGAGAAAGCCTACGCCGACGAGTGCGACCTGGGTCACCAGTTTGAGCCCGAGGAGCTCATCGCGCCCAAGAGCCAGCTCACCGGCGAGGTGCCCGAGCTGCGCCCGGTCGACAACCTCTACTTTGACCTGCCGGCCTACCTCGACTTTATGAAGACCTACACCGCCAAGCTCGCCCAGAACCCGCAGGTTCGCTCCGTGGTCTCCAAGACCATGGAGGAGTGGCTGCTGCCGGCACAGCTCTATATTCAGAACAAGTTCCGCGAGGCCTTCGACGCCGTCGAGGACCAGCTGCCCGAGCACACCGTGCTGGGACCCGAGGGCAACAAGAGCAGCTTTACCGTCACCTTCCCCAGCTGGAAGGAGCGCGACGACGCCCACGCGGTGCTCGCCAACGGCGGCGTGCGCTTCCGCAGCGGCAAGGCGCTCGTGCCCTTCCGCATCACCGGTAACATCGACTGGGGCGTTCCGGTGCCCGAGGTCGACGGCGTGAACGACGTCACCTGCTGGTGCTGGCCCGAGAGTCTGTGGGCGCCCATCAGCTACACCCGCACCGTGCTCGCCCGCGATGCCCGCGCCGCCGGCGTAACCGAGGGTATCGCCGCCCAGGACGCCGCCCTCATGGGCGAGCCCGCCGCCGATTCCACGCAGGTCCCCGCGCCCACCTATCAGCACAGTTCACTCGACTGGCGCGACTGGTGGTGCTCGGACGACGCGCAGATCTACCAGTTCATCGGTCAGGACAACATCTATTTCTACTGCATCGCGCAGACCGCCATGTGGGAGGCCCTGGGCTGGGACCTCACGCAGAGCACCGTCAGCGCCTGCTACCACCTGCTCTACATGGGCAAAAAGGCCAGCTCGTCCTCGCAGACGCCTCCCCCGCCGGCAGACGACCTGCTCAACCACTATACCTGCGAGCAGATGCGCGCGCACTGGCTGTCGCTCGGCCTATCCGAAAAGCCGGTGAGCTTTAGCCCCAAGGCATACGACACGCGTGTGACCGGCAAGGACAAGGACGGCAACGAGGTACGCGCCTGCGACGACAAGCGCGTTATCGACCCGGCCCTTAAGGAGAGCGCGCTGCTGACCGGCGTGTTCAACCGTCTGGCCCGCAGCTGCTTCTACGGCGTCGCCGTCAAGGAAGGCGACGAGAGCCCCTACCGCAACGGCTGCATCCCCGCCGGTGCCGCTTCTGACACCGTGGTCGAAGCCGCCGAGCAGGCAGCTCTCGCCTTTGAGCAGGCTATGTACAAGTTCGAGACGCACCGCGCGCTTGCCGTGTGCGACGACTACCTGCGCGCCGCCAACAAGCGCTGGAGCGACGCTTCCAAGGCCGCCAACAAGCTCGAGGGTAACGAGGCAAACGCCGCAATGACGCAGGCGCTCGTCGACGCCTTTACCGAGCTGCGCGTGGTGACCGTGCTCATGCACGGCATCGTCCCTGCCGGCTGCGAGCTCATCTGCGAGTACTTCGACATCGACCCGGTCGCCTTCTTTAGCTGGGATAACATCTTCGCCTCCACGGATGAGTTTGTGGAGAGCTTGGGCGAGAAGCCCGGCGAGCACCGCGTAAAGCCGCTGCCCCAGCGCTTCGACTTCTTTAGCAAGCACGAGAGCCAGTACTAAACACTCGACATGTAATGGAATGGGAAGGAAAGACGGATGTCCAAGCCGCGTCGTCGTAAGCAGAAAAAGCAGGTCAAGGCCGAGCTCAAGCTCAGGCAGTTTGCCGCCACCGAGCTTTCCGACCAGCTTGCCGCCCTTCCTTGCGCCGCCGACCTGCCGCGCTTTATGGTCGACACGGTCGCCGGCGCCTATGCGCCCGCCGATGCCGAGCTCATGATCGAGGGCTTCGGCGCCGCGGCCACACGCCCGGTCACGCTGCGCGCCAACACGCTCAAGGCAACCGCCGAGGACATCGCTGCGGCGCTCGATGCCGCCGGCATCGCCCACAACGCTGTCGCCTGGTACCCGGACGCCTTTATCCTGCCCGAGGCCCAGGTTTCCGATCTGTGGGATCTCGACATCTACCGCGACGGCAAAATCTACCTGCAGAGCCTGTCGTCCATGATGCCGCCGCTGGTCCTGGGCGCACAGGCAGGCGAGGACATCCTGGACATGTGCGCAGCCCCCGGTGGCAAGACGACGCAGATCGCCGCCCTCACGCAGGGGCAGGCGCACCTTACCGCCTGCGAGATGGGCATTCCCCGCGCCGAGAAGCTCGAAGCCAACCTCCACCGCCAAGGCGCAAAAAACGTGCCCGTCATGCGCATCGACGCACGCGAGCTCGACGAGTTCTTCCGCTTTGACCGCATCCTGCTCGACGCCCCCTGCACCGGCACGGGCACCGTCATCAGCGGCAACGAGAAAAGCCTGCGCGGCCTGACCGAGCAGCTGCTGAGCAAGTGTGCCCGCTCGCAGCGAGCACTTCTGGACCGCGCCATGGGAGCCCTTAAACCGGGCGGCACGCTCGTCTATTCGACTTGTTCGATCTTGCCGCAGGAAAACGAGGACGCCCTGCAAGAGGCCCTCGACAAGCACATGGATTGCGAGCTTATCCCCCTCGACGGCACGCCGAGCGAAAGTGAAACGCGCCGTGCTCAGGAAGTTGGCGAAGAGCCACGCATCGAGTGCAACGCCCTCACCGAGGCCATCGCCGCCAGCCACGTCTCGTCCGTCGCCAACGGTATGCCCGGCACGCTGACCATTCCGCCTAGCCGCGACTTTGAGGGCTTCTACATTGCCCTGATCCGAAAACGCAGCTAGCGCACGGATCCAAAACTCAACAAGCTATCTCTGTGCGCGTTTGCCCTGCTGGTCGCGATGCTGTTTAAGCATCGTGCGCTCCTTGCGTTCGGCCCTTTTGCCCTTAATGGCCGTGACCACAAAGTAGATGACCGCGGCGGCTACGATTGCGCCCACGCATAGGCCAATCGAGCCCAACATTGCCGAAAATTCCATACCGCGTCACCTCTCTTTTAAACGGGACTTTCAAGATAGCACCCCGATCACCGCCACCACAGCTCCTTCACGTTCGCCGCCCTTCGGTCTAACGGAGGACGCGGCGGGGAAAAATCAACTCGTCAAACGGTTTAGCATTCGCAATTCCGGCTGCATCGCGCCGGCCGTCATCACATAGAATCGAGCTTCCATGGATACCCTCAACGATCTAAATGAGCGCGTCGACGCCTTCGTCGGCACCAGCTCTTTCGACACGCCTGCCGCGGCAAACGACCAAGCCCCCATCGATGTGCCCGCCGAAGTTCACGAGGACATTGTCGCCTCGGTCGATTTCTCCGAGGTCGAGCTCGCAGACGAGTTCACCGAACCCCAGGTAGCTGTGACCCCCAACGGACTGCTTCCCATGGAGCCGCTGCCCATCGACGGGCGCCTGCGCAAGGCGGCCCTTCGCATGCCTGACGAGATTGAGGAGGCCAGCGGCTTCACGCTCTTCGGCCGTCGTATCAAATCGCTCATCTACACCACCGACGTCGCGGTCATCCGCAACTCCAACGCCGATGCCGTCTTTGCCGTTTACCCCTTCACGCCGCAGCCCGCCATTACGCAGGCGCTGCTGACCGTCGCCGAGTGCCCGGTCTTCGTAGGCGTGGGCGGTGGCACCACCACCGGCAAGCGCTCCGTTCAGATGGCAGCCGTCTCCGAGATGCAGGGCGCGGCGGGCTGCGTGGTCAACTCCCCCGCCACCGCCGAGATGGTCGAGCACATCACCAACATCGCCGACATCCCCGTCATCGCCACGGTCGTACGTTGCGACGACGATGCTCACGCAAAGGTGCGCGCCGGCGCCAAGATTCTTAACATCGCCGCTGGCAAAAACACGCCGCAGGTCCTGCGTGAACTGCGCGAGCACTATCCCAACCTGCCGCTCATCGCGCCGGGCGGCAAGACGCCCGAGAGCATCCGCGAGACCATCGCTGCCGGCGCCAACGCCATCATCTGGACGCCGCCTTCGGCACAGCAGCTACAGACCGACATGATGCAGCGTTATCGCAAGATGAAGGAAGACGCCACACCTGTCATCTCGCACGACGATGTGCCCATTATCGACCAGGTCTCCGCCGCCGAGGTCAGCCAGGTCGAGAACATGAATCCCGACGTGCCGATTCCCGACGAGGTCATCGAGCGCGTCGCTTCGATCCACGAGCGCGTCGAGGAGCGTCGCGCCAACCGCGGGCTCAAGCCCTCACTGCACGGCTTTTTCTTCCGAGGAAAGAAACGCTAACCCCAACAGCAAGGCCCGCCCCACAAACGTGAGGCGGGCCGTTTTCGTTTGAGCAATCATGCAGCGATGTGATGGGGCAAATTAATCCACGCGCTTGTCGCCCATAAAGAAGAGCGCCACCGTACCAGGTCCGGTATGCGAGCCAATCAGAGTACCGATGTTATTGATCTCAATCTTGCCTTTAAGCTGCGGAACCTGTTCCTCAATCAGCGCCGCAACTGCCTCGGCATCCTCGCGGCACGCCGAGTGCGACATGATGCACTTACCCGAATAATCCGCACCGTCCTGCACGTGTGCCATCATGGTCTTAGCCATCTCGGAAATCGCGCGCTTCTTAGTGCGAATCTTCTCACGTGGCGACAGCTTACCTTCGCAATCGACCGTCATAAGTGGGCAAATCTTAAGCGCCGTGCCGATGATCGCGCTCGCAGCCGAAATGCGACCGCCGCGCAGGTAGCTCGACAGATCGGTCGAGAAGAACCAGTGGTGCAGGTTGAGCTTATGCTCCTCGATCCAAGCGGCCGTCTCGTCGAGTGAAGCCCCGCTATCGCGCACGTCGGCGGCACATTCCGCCAGCAGGCCAAAGCCCGAAGACGCTGCCAGCGAATCGATGACGCGCACCTTGCCGCCCTGGGGATAGCGATCCGCGAGCATCTGCGCCGCAACGCAGGCCGATCCATACGTGCCCGAAATACCCGACGACAACGTCAGGTGCAGCACGTCTTTGCCCTCGGCAACAAGCGGCTCCCAAAACTCTTCGTACTCACCCACGCTCACCTGAGACGTCTTGGGCATGGCGCCCGCGGATATCTGGGCAAAAAACTCGTCCGGCGTAATCGACTGATACAGATCGTCCGTATAGACAACATCGTCGATCTCGTAATGAAAACACACGACGGGGATATTGCGCGATTCAAAGAACTCACGGGTTCGATCGGCGGCAGATTCACAGGTCAGGACAAAATCACTCATATGAGGCTCCTTAAGTATTGCTGCGCAAATTATCGCACAGCAAGCCTAAATACGATACAAATGTCCGCTATTTACCAATGCGAACCATTTGCATCCAATATCTTTATCATGAACATCCCCATCCCCCGCCATGGGCCAACGTGGGCAAAATCACCCGCTTCGTCTCCACTCAACCGCCATATCTACCTCCACTAAATCGATTTAGCAAACCGTTCGGCTAACAATTCGGCCGCCCATCCCCAATCGAAACAAAAGCGGCGCATACTGATAAACGTTTGACACTGTTTATCAGTTTTACCAGCCCTATCGGAAGGTGTTTCATGGTCGCATTCGATCGCAATCCGCAAGACTTCAAGTATCTGCGCCTGCTGTCGAGACAGTTCCCCACCGAACAATCCGCATTTACCGAAATTATCAACCTCTCGGCCATCCTCAACCTACCCAAAGGCACCGAGCATTTTATGAGCGACGTGCATGGCGAGTACGAAGCCTTTATGCACATCCTCAACAACTGCTCGGGCGTCGTGCGCGAACATGTCGACGAGATTTTTGGCGACACGCTTTCCTTTGACGAAAAGGGCGAGCTGTGCACGCTCATCTACTACCCGCGCGAGAAGATCGACCTGGTCCGCAGCCGGCGCGAAGACTCGCCCACCTGGTACAGGACGATGCTTGACCAGCTCATCATGGTCGCCCGCTCGCTTTCGAGCCGCTATACGCGCTCCAAGGTGCGTAAGGCCATCCCACGCGATTACGCCTACATCATCGACGAGCTGCTGCACACGCATCCGGACGAGAACAACTATCGCGTGCGTTATCACGAGCGCATCGTGGAGTCCATTCTGGAGACCGCCAGCGCCGACGACTTTATCGAGTCGCTCGCCTCGCTCATCAAGCGCCTGGCCGTCGACCACCTGCACCTGGTGGGCGACATCTTCGACCGCGGCGGCGGCGCTGCCAAGATTATGGACCGCCTGCTCACCTACCATTCACTCGACATCCAGTGGGGCAACCACGACCTGCTGTGGATGGGCGCTGCGGCCGGTGAGCCCGCCTGCATCGCAACGGTGCTGCGCAACAACCTACGCTACGACAACTACGAGATCCTGGAGAACGACTACGGCATCTCGCTGCGTGAGCTTGTCGCCTTTGCCGATGCCACCTACACCGCCGGTGAGTCCATCACCCCACTGATCAAGGCCATCAACGTCCTGCTCTTTAAGCTCGAGGGCCAGATTATCCAGCGCCATCCCGAGTTCGACATGACCGACCGTCTGTTACTCGACAAGATCGATCACGGCACCGGCACGGTCACGCTCGCCGACGGCAGCGTGTGGCCGCTCACGACCAACGACTTCCCCACCGTCGACCCGGCGGACCCCTATACGCTCACGTCTCAGGAGCAGCACATCATCGACAAGCTCGTGTCCGAGTTTGTCACCGCCGATCACCTGCATCGCCATATCGATTTCCTCTATTCCCACGGCTCGATGTACAAGGTCGCCAACGGCAACCTGCTGTTCCACGGCTGCGTGCCGCTCAACGAAGACGGCACCTTTAGCAGCATGAACTGCCTGGGCACCTGGCACGCTGGCCGCGATTATCTCGATTTTTGCGACCACATCGCCCGCCGCGCCTGGCGCGTGGGCGACCGCGACGCTCTCGACTGGATGTGGTACCTGTGGATTGGCTTTAACTCACCCGCCAGCGGACGCCTGGTGCGTACCTTTGAGCGCGCCTATATCGCCGACAAGAGCACCTGGGTCGAGCCGATGGACCCGTACTTTACGCTTACCAAGTCGCCCTCGGTCTGCGACGACATCATGCGCGAGTTTGGCGTCGCGCCCATGGCATGCTCACCGACCGGTCACATCATCAACGGCCACACGCCCGTTAAAACCACCAAGGGCGAGCAGCCCATCCGCGCCGAGGGCAAGCTGCTGGTCATCGATGGCGGATTCTGCCGCGCTTACCATCCCAAGACGGGCATCGCCGGCTACACGCTTATCTCGAGCTCGCGAGGATGCCGCCTCAAGTCGCACCAGGCCTTTACCACCGTTGCCGAGGCACTCACGCGCAACGTGGACATCGAAAGCGAGACCAACCGCTTTGACGAGGCCGACCGCCGCCGCATGGTGAGCGACACCGATACCGGCGCCAAGATCCGCAGCCAGATCCAGGATCTGCGCCAGCTGCTCGATGCATATAGAAACGGTGCTATCGAGGAGCGCGTCTAGCCCCACCCGCGGGGATTGGCTAAACTTGCTGAGTTTGTCATCCCCGCGGCGCCCCGGCGCCACCATAAGGCAGGTACCATGCAAAAGCTCCTTGCGCAGATCATGAAGTTTGGCGTCGTCGGCGTCATTGCCACGGTCATCGACTTTGGCATTATGAATCTGCTCCACTACGGTCTGGGCCTTAACATCCTAATCGCCAACACCAGCGGCTTTATCATCTCACTCATCTTTAACTACCTCGCAAGCATGAAATACGTGTTTGCGCACAAGGAAGGCATAAGCCGCCGCCGCGAGTTCATTATCTTTGTCGTGCTGTCCGTGATCGGCCTGGCACTCAACGACGGTATCGTGTTGACACTCAACGCCGGCCTGGGACTCGAGGCCAATATCGCCAAGATCTGCGCCACCGCGCTTGTCATGGTCTACAACTTTGTGACCCGAAAGATCTTCCTGGAAGGCGACGAGACCAAGTAACTCGCAACCTTACAGCTTTACAATGCCCACGGATGACGCGCGTCGAGCGCCGTGTTGTTCGCGGGCATTGCTCGTTTACGGGCAAGTTTTCAACGTTTGCGGATTAGCTCTTGAAAATTTGGCGAGTTCGTATAGTTCTTGGCAAGGACCTTACGTTTCCCTTGCAAAAGCTCTAAAGTATCCTCTGCTCGATTCATCAACGCATTGGATGTGATTACGTGCGCAAGGCACTGGCACAACCTCATACCAAGCAGTTCCTCAAGTTCGCTGTCGTGGGTCTTGTCTCCTTTGGCATCGACTGGGGTATGCTCATTGCGCTCGTCGAGCTGTTTCACCTCGACTTCTTGATGAGCACCACGGTTTCGTTCATCACGTCCGTCGTGGTCAACTACTGGCTCAGCATGAAGTACGTGTTCGACCACCGCGAGGGCATGAGCCGCAAGCGCGAGTTCACGATCTTCACCATCCTGTCGGTGATCGGCCTGGGCCTCAACGACCTGTACATGTTTGTGGGCGTCACGTTTTTGAGCATCGGCTACCAGGCCATGAAGGCCATCGCCACGTTCCTCGTCACCTGGTACAACTACTTCAGCCGCCGCTTCTTCCTCGAGGGCGCACGGTCGTAGTCGATTCACTATTTGCTTGAATGTAAAACCGGTTGGAATTCCCGTTCCAACCGGTTTTTTTGTTTGCCGAGAGACCCGGCGACCCAGTCCCATTCGCATGAAAAACGGGCGGCCCGGATGTTTGTCCGAACCGCCCGTCTGGCGCACTATGTCGAGGTCCCTAGCCTGTAACGTAATACCAGACCACGTTGTCGCCATTGGAGAGAACGTAGTTACTGCAGGCCGTCATGGGCGTTGTGCCGTTGACGGAGTACATCCAGCCGCTCGTGCCACCGTGCTGTTTCTCGGCCAAACCACCAATCGCGGAGACATACGTGCCGTACGACGAGCCATGTGCGTTAACGGAAAGGCCCAGCGCGCACAGGGCATCATAGACGGTAGCGCCTTCGTTAAAGGTAAAGGTGCCACCAGAAGACACAGGATTGCCCACAGCGCTCGATGTGACCGAAACCGTCACTGTTACGTAGCTGGACTCCTGCGAGCCGCTCTGGCCGCCCGAGGAGGCGTTTCCACCATTAGAGGATGAGGCTCCATCAGACGACTGGCCACCGCCAGACGCATTGGAAGTATCACCGGCTCCCGTATTTTGGGCAGCGGATTTATCGCCAGACTTCTTGCCGTCCTGGTCCTCGGACTTCTTGTTATCCGAGTTCTTGTCCGATTCCTTGTTTGAAGACTCGGAATCGTCCTTGGACTTGGACTCATCAGAATGCTTGGACTCATCTTTTGCGTCATTCGATGACTTGGAATCCTTGGAACTGGCCTCGCCCGAAGTCGTAGTCGAGCCAGACACCTTGGTGTCCTTGGTGACGACGCTCTCCCCCGTCACGGTCTGAATGATCCAGTCGATGGACCAGGCACCGCTCTCGGAAGGATGGACGAAACCCAGCGAGACGACGATCAGAATGGTGCACGCGGCAGTCAGGACGCCGAGGAACGTCTTGCGACGAAGGGCGGACGCCGCCGAAGCGGCGCCCTGTTGCTTTGCATCGTCAAGCTGGATAAACGAGGAATCTGGTTGCTTGGGGTCAGCGTCCTTGGATTTATTGGACACAGCCCTCACCTACCGACGTTTGGTGAACACGAACACGCCGACGATGGCGAGACCGATGACGCCGGCGGCAACGCCAACAATGGCGAGCGGGTTGGTGCCAGCCTCCTGCTCGGAGGCACTAGAGGACTTCTTAGCAGTGGTCGTGGAAGCAGCACCCGTATCGGACTTGGAATCGGACTTCTTGTCGGACTTGCTGTCCTTCTTGTCAGACTTCTTCTCGTCCTTCTTATCGGACCTATCGGTGTCCTTCTTGTCGGACTTGTTGTCCTTGGTCTCGGTCTTGGTCGACACCGTCGTCTTGGTCGTCGGCTTATGACCCGGGGCGATAGCGCCGCCGGCCTGCTGGCCCTTAGAGCCGGAGCCGGAACCCGTGCCAGTGCCAGCGCCAGCGCCGGAACCGTTGCCAGCGCCACCGTTGCCACCATTAGTGCCAGAACCGCCATTGCCGCCAGGGTTAACGGCATTCTTGGTCCACTTGGCATACAGTGTCAGATCGGCCGTCACTGGCGTACTGAAGTCATACGCCTGCGTGCAAGCCTCATCGGTATACCAACCACCGAAAGTGTAGCCATCGCGCGTCGGATCGGCCGGCTTGACCAGCTTGCCGTCGGCCGTAGCAACAAACTTAGTGTCGCAAGCAGACCCGCCGTTGGAATTAAAGGCAACCGTCCAAGACTCAACAGCCCCCAGCTTGAACAGAGTACCCGAATCATTGATGTAGTACAGGTTGCCAGAAGCATCGGCAATGACCGGAGAGTCACAGTACTGGTAATGGCCGGCCGCATCATAGATCTGCGTCGCCTCTGCATCGCCGAGAGTATAGCGATACACGCCACCACCAGCAGAGTAGTTGACGTAATCCTTGCTATCCGCGCTGTTCACGGTGAAGTACACATAGGTCTTGCCGCCCTGAACACTCACCAGCGGAGTAGCAGCAATACCGTTGAGGCCAGCCGGCAGCGCCTTGCCGTCGGCAGCAGCGACCATCGTGGTCTTGTCCGTCTTCAGGTTATAGAGAACCAGAGCAGAGCCCGTAGCCGTCTGTCCGCCGACAATCAGATTGTCACCAGACACCGCAGGGGCGCTCAGATTATTCGTAAGGCCCAGATCAACCGTCTTCTGTTCACTCAGCACGCCCTTTGCCGAAAGCAAAATCACATGGAGCTTTCCGTCGTGCGTCATCTGATAGAAGGTCGAACCATTGGACGGATCGGCAATGCAATCGGCATTTGCGACAGCGCCGAGCTTCATGGCCGAAACGACATCGCCCGTCGTCTTATCAATGCACTTAAGCGTGCCCGCGCTCGTAGGAACAATGGTGTACTTATCCGTCAGCGCAGCGCCAGTCCAATAATAGCCCTCGGAAGGGTCAATGTTCTGCCAAGAGACTTCGCCCGTGGCAATCTTGATACGCTTCAGGGAGCCGTTGCCGTAGGTCGCGTTGTAATTCTCGTCATACGAAATATCGACCGAGCCTACATAGACGTACTCGCCGTCCGAAACGACGGTGCAGGAGCTCTGCGTCAAGTCCGTCAAACCAGGCGTCAGCCACTTGCAGATCAGCTTGTCTGCAGTAATCGCCTGGACCGCACCGCCGTTGAGCGGAACGATGATAAGGCCATTGGTATAGATCGGACGAGAGGTATAGCTCACCTTGGAGGCAAGCGGCGCAGAGGCAACCTTTTTGCCCGTGGACGAATCGATCTTAATGAGCTCGTTCTCGGTCGCGATGTACACAAAACCGTTAGCAATGACAGGCTCGCTGCAGTTGGCATACTGCTGACCAGACTCGGCCTTCCAATCGAAGGCCCACTTAAGACCGGCGGCCTGCGCAGGCGTCTTGGCGTCCGTAACGGACGTACCGTTGCCGCTGTTGCCGTAGCCGGCCCACTCGGCATCCCAATCAGGAGTCGTCGCACTCGGGTCCACGACAATCTTGTCGGGATCGGGCATGGGCGAATCGTCGGTGGTATAGGCAAGCGTAACCTTATCGCCGCTCTTGAGCGTAATCTGGTTGGCGCAGAGTAAGGAGGGCTCTCCATTGATATACAGGTGCCAAGATTTATTGGTCGCAGCATCCCAGGCATACGGCTTGTGATCGAACGGCGAGTTGATGGAATTGAGGAACCAGTACTCACCACTCTGGGAGCCGTTGTACGTAACGCCCTTGGCCTTCAGGACCGTCTCAATAAGGTTCTGGGCAGTAGAGCCTTCGGGCAAAGAAACACTGCTTGCCGAGCCCCAGCAAGTATTGTTGCCGTTGACATCGGGGCCGACAACATCGACAGACCCAAGAACCTGACCGGGGAGGGCATCGGCGTCAGCACCATACATAAAGGTGACGGCGTCGCCCTCTTGGAGCTCGTAGTTGCCGGCACCGACCGTGGCGGACTTGCCATTTACATAGAATTGCCAATAACTGCGGGTCGCAGGATCATACTTATAGGTCTTACCGTCAAGCGGCGAAGTAATGCCGTTGAGGAACCAGCCCCAAGACGATTCGCCAGCATCGAGAGTAAGGCCGGTCTGCTCAAGGAGATCCTTGGCAGTAGAACCCGCCTTGAGACTCGTCTGGCCCGTCGAAGCCCAAACCTGCTGCTTGCCGTCCTTGTCCTTACCGAGGACCTGAACGGAAGCATGGACGGAATCGGACGGCAACTGGTCGCCCCAGCCACCGTAGAACCACGTAACGGTATCGCCAGCATGAATGGTGACATTGTCTGCCGTGTAGTCGCTCGACTTGCCGTTGATGAACAGCTGCCAATAGGTCGAATAATCGAGCGGCTTACCCAGCTCAACGCCGTTGTACTTAAGGCTCAGAATGAAGGAGCCCGCAACAACGGCATCGATGTCATTCGCCTCGAGCGCGACCTTCGTAAGGTCAAGTGCGTTCGAGCCGGACGTCACCACATACTGCGCGTTATCGACCCAAGTCTGAGTCTTGCCCTGGGCATCGCGACCAATGACGGTCACATTTGCGGCAACCTGGTCCTTAACGACAGGGGACGAGCTACCAGCCGTATAGGCAAACTCAATCTTCTGCCCCTGGGTGAGCTTGACGCCGCTCGCGCCAACCGAGGAAGACGCGCCGTCAACAAACAGCTGCCAGTAGGCATAAGTCGCCGGATCGAAGGCAAGCGTGCGGCCATCGCTCGGGGACGTGATGCTTTCGAGGTAAAAACCGTATGCCGTGTTCGGATCGTATTTCGCCTTGAAGCCCACCTTCTGCTGCAGCTTAACGAAGGCGTCCGCAGCCGTCGCGCCCTCGTCGAGCTTGAGTTGCGTAGGTGCCACCCAGGTCTGAGCCTTGCCGTCGGCATCGATGCCGATAATCGAGAACGAGACCTCGACTTGCTTCTTGGCGACATCGCCGGTTTCTGTCGGGTTCTCTGTCTGGACGGCAGTCGCGGCGGCAGATCCTGCTTGGCCAGCGGCTACCGTCGAAGACTGCTCACTCGCGGCAGGGTTCTCCCCCGTCGCCGAGCCTTCGTCGCCAGCTGCCGCCCCTGTTGTGGCGGCACTAGCTGCGGGCGCGCTCCCAGAATCTGAAACCTCGGCGCCGCTCTGCTCGGCGGCACCGCCCGCAAGCGCTGCGTCCTCACTCGGCGTCGCAGCCTGAGCCACAGCCTCGGCAATGCCCTCGGCGCCCTCGGCCCACAGCTGAGCCGGCGTGGTGCCAAAGGCCATCGCGAAGGCCAGGAATGCCACCAGGCCGCGCTTGGCTACGCCGCGCGCAATTGCGCCTCGGCGATGCGAGACGCGCTGGCGCTCGTCCACAAACATATCCATTTGTCCCCCATTGTCTGTACTTGGAGCGTTGCCTTGAGGCTGCCCCACGTCATCGCGCATGTTGCGCTCGAGTTCCCCCATCGGGGTCCTCCTTCCCTCCAGAGCCCTATGCACACCGGCGGCATACGCCGCAGCCGCACGCAAGATGGGAGGCGATCCGACTTAACCTTAACGACTCGGGCGCGCCGTCCGATCTGCGACGCGAACATCCCGAGCCAAGAGGAATTACGGTTACTGGTACAGCCGGGGACTTGCACCCCGATTCTCCCAAACGCGCAGGAAAACCGCGCATTCGTGCGTCTCCGCACCACCATCTAGGCCATCGATTATTACCGTCAAAATGGTATCACGCAAAAGGGCCTCGCACGCAGGCGAAGCCCAAGGTAAAAGCTATTGTTTGCGATAGGAAAATGCGGTGACGGTCGCAGCCTCTAGTGCTTGCCGCCGTGGCTGTTGAGCCAGATATTGCGGCCCAGCATAAGCGCCAGCACCAGCGCGCTCACGTAGCCAAAGAAGCCGATGACCGGAATGCCGAGGACAACCGGCTCGATGCGCGCGTAGTACACCACCGACGAACCGATAAACAGACCGGCGATCACGATAGCCATCGACATGCGGTCGATAATTCCGCCCAGCTGTCGCAGCGCCTTATCGCTGCTCATGATCTGCGTGTTCACCTTAAGCTGGCCGCGCGTGAGCATACGCGAAGCCAAGCCCAAATACTCGGCCGCCTCGAGCGAGCCTTTTGCCGCGCGATAGCTGCTCGCGGCCAGATCGCGTCCCATATCACGCATGCGGGCATAGGTGCTCTTCTCGTTTTTGATGTGCGTCTGGATGATCTGGATCATGTTGACGTTGGGCATGTACTCGGTCAACAGGCCCTCGAGCGTCACCATGCCGCGGGCGAACATCGTCACCACGCTCGGCAGCTCAACGTCATTTTTGCGCGCCAGATTGAGCAGCGAGGTCAAAAACTCGCCGATATCCAGGTCTTTAAGGTCGAGCCCGGCAAAGTCGGCAACGATAAAGTCCAAATCGGACAAAAAGGCCGAATGATCGAGCTCAGCCGAGTCGCCACGCGTCACGGCGAAGCGCATGAGCGAATCCTTGAGCTTGGGCACGTCACCCTCGGCCACGGCGAAAATCATGTCCTTTACGATACCGCGATCGTGGCTCGACATGCGTCCGACCATGCCCAGGTCAATAAAGTAGACGATGCCATCCTTGAGGATGATGTTTCCCGCATGCGGGTCGGCATGGAAAAAGCCATCGTCGAGCACCTGCGTCGAGTAGTCCTCGACGATTGCGGCACCGATCTTTTCCAAGTCATAGCCCTCGGCCACCAAGCGTTCAGGATCGGCGATCGAAATGCCGTCGACGTAGTCCATAACCACCACGTGCTCGGTGCACAGGTCCAGATAGGATTTAGGGCACGTCACGCCATGAACGCTCTTATGGAACTCGTAGAAGTCGTTGAGGTTTTTGGCCTCGGCCAAAAAGTTGGTCTCCTCGCGAAACGAGGTCCACAACTCCTCGACTACACCGTGCAGGTCAACGAATTGATCGGTGTTGACGAACTTGGAAACGATACGCACCACCGAGCGGATGATATCGATGTCCTGTGCCATAACCTGCTGCGCACCGGGGCGCTGCACCTTGACGGCCACGTCCTCGCCCGTCACCAGACGTGCGCGGTGCACCTGCGCAAGCGATGCGCTACCAAGCGGATTGGGGTCGATCGCATCGAACATCTCCCCCAGGCGCAGGCCGTATTCTTCTTCCAGACAACTGAGTACGACCTCGTACGGCACCGGCTCCACGTCGGAGCGCAGACGACGCAGCTCGTCGCAAAAGCGTTGCGGCAGAATCTCGGACCGGTTGGCCAGAATCTGCCCCATCTTGACGAACATGGGGCCGAGTTCCTCGAGCAGGCGGCGCAAACGAACCGGCGTGAGGTTATCCCACACGCGGTACTTTTTGACCAGGCGAACAATCTGTCCGATGCGCTCGCGGCGACCCGCCGGCGTGAGCTGGTATTCCTCGTCCGGCGCCATCGCGTCGGGCTCCTCGGGGACCATATCGACAGCGCGCGGCTTCTTGCGAGCGCCCGAGACGACGGCATCGACCTCATCGACAACCGCCGCCTCGTCACCCAAGGGATCTAGATTGTTGTAATCGGTGGTGGAATCTGCCATCTGCGCTGCTACTCGGCCTCTTCGGTATCCTTCGCATCGTCGGGCTCAACGGACTCGACGGGCACCGAGGTCACGTTGTCCTCGACCGAATCGACGATGTCGCGCACATGGGCCAGGAAGGCCGTGCGCTCGGGGGCGGTCATGACGCGGACGCGGGCCAGGATGAGCTCGTCGAGCACGCGCTGGGCCGCGGTCTCGCCCTGCATGCCCAAGCGCTCGGTCAGATCGGAGATGGTGCCACCGGCCTGCTCGAACATGTCGGACACGCTGCGGGCGATATCGGGGGTGGCGGTGTCCTTGCGGACCTGCTCGCCTTTGGTGTTAAGGTCGTCGAGGACCTTCTTGCCGCCTTCGACAGCAACGGCGGCAGCGCCAAAGCCCACGTTGATGGCGCCGTTAACAAGCTGATCGAGTTTCATAACCATGGTTGTCTCCAATCACAAACAACTGCATTGGCGTTCTTGTACCCAAGATTGAGTGAAAGCGACAAAGCGTTTAAGCGCTATTCGATCGACGGGAAATCCCTATCTCACGTTGTCGTTCATCGCGAAAGAGTTCTTCATGGCGCAGCTCGTGGTGTAGAGCACCTTGCCCAACAGGGCATCGGTCTCCACGCGCGCGAGCTCGGCAAACTCCTCGTTGGCGCGTGCAAGCTCGGCAGGCACCTCGGCCTCGGGCAGCGCGGCTACGGCAGCGTCGACGTCATGGATCTGCTTGTGGCCCATGCCACCGACCTTCTCCTGGTAGTCCTCCACAGCGCGGCCGCACTCATGGAAGCGGACGTCGGCCAGCGCTCCGATCAGGCGGTTGGCCCAGTAGAAGTTTTCGGACGTCACGCGAGCCTGCGTATCGGCATAGTACTCGGGCATGGTCTCGACGTTGGCGTACAGCGGAACCAGCGCGTTAAACGAGTTGGAACCAAAGGCCATCCACTGCACGGCGCGGTAGGCCGGCTGCGCATAGGGGCGCAGCTGCAGCACGGCGAGCTGGCTGTTACGGTTGATGCCGATGGGGCGATAGGCACCGCGCGTGGCGGGCGTGCCCTTGCTGCCGTAGCAGTCGTACTCCGTGCCCTGGTAGTGGCTCGAAAGCACGTACTTGATGTCCTCGATGGTCACCTTGCGCTCGGGCACGCGGCTCCAGGGGATATCGTCGCTCTCGGGCGTGTAGTCGGCCTCGGAACCGTCCCACACATCGCTGGGGTTGAGGCAGCGCTGCATGTACCAGGCGCGCGGCGTGTTGTAGACATGGTCGCTGTCGCTGTGCGAGCCAAAGGCCTCGCGCGGGTTAAAGATCGCAGCCGGGCCGTCGCCATCGACGCCCAGCGTCAGGTCCAGATGCCACTCGGCCATCCAGGCACGCAGGTCGGCGGAGCACATGTGGTCGGCCTGGGCGCCCTCGGCGTCATCCAGGTCAAAGCTGTCGATACCCAGCTGGTTGGGCATGGTCACATAGGCGTCATCGGGCACGCGCTTGGCGATCCAGTGGTGGCCGCCGATGGTCTCGAGCCACCAGATCTCGTCCACGTCGCTAAAGGCGATGCCGTTGTTCTCGTAGGTGCCATAACGCTCGAGCAGGTCACCCAGAATGCGTACGCCGTCGCGGGCGGATTTGGCATATGGCAGCACCAGGGTCACCATGTCCTCCTCGCCCAGACCGCCGGGCTGCGCCGGAACATAGCCGTCCTCGTCCTCGTTGCCCTTGGCGGGCACGTAGTCGACGAGCGGGTCGGCGCCGCGAACGCGCTCGTTGGTGGTGAGCGTCTCGGTTGCGGACATGCCCACATTGAGCTCGTTGAAACCGGCCTCGGCCCAAATGCCATGGCCCGGGACAACGTCGGGGACGCTTGTGTAACGCATGGGATTGTCGGGCAGCTCAACGGTCAGGTGGCTCAGGAAGCTCGTGTAGACACGCGGCTGCTCGTCGGGATGTACTACGCGCATGCGCTTGGGCTCAAATACTCCATTGGACGAGTCCTCATTGCGGGCAACCAGCGTCGAGCCGTCGTAACTCGCGTTCTTACCAACCAAAATCGTTGTGCACGGCATGCGCATCCTCCTTGAGCGAAGAAATCAAACGGCAACAGTGTATCGCTTCGGCACAAAAAGGGCGAAACCGCGACCTCGGCAACCTCTGTGGTCAAAAACGCCTATTTCGATGCGCGCTCCGCCGCCTCAATCACGTGCTTGGCGAGAATCGCGGTGGTCACAGCCCCCACGCCGCCCGGCACGGGAGTAATGGCACCAACAACCGGCTCTGCAGCATCAAAATCAACGTCCCCGACCAGCTTGCCAGCGGCCTCGTCCCAATTAATGCCAACATCGATAATCGTCTGGCCATCGCGAACCGCATCCGCGCCAATCGTGCGCGCGCGTCCAACGGCCGCAACCATAATATCAGCCGCACGGCACTCGGCAGTCAAGTCACGCGTATGCGTATGGCACGTCGTTACCGTGGCATTGCGAGCCGTAAGCATGGCGGCAACGGGACGGCCAATCACCAGCGATCGACCGACGACCGCGACCTTGGCCCCATCCAGCTCAACGTCGTAATGGTCCAGCAACGCCAACACAGCCTCGGCCGTGCAGGGAGCAAAGCCCTCGCCTCGCCCCGAAAGCGTGGTAAGCAGCGAGGCCGGCGTCATGGAGTCAACATCCTTGGCGGGATCGAGTGCCGCGGCAACCGCATCCTCGTCAAGCCCAGCGGGCAACGGACGAAACATCAGGCAGCCATGAACAGCGGGGTCGGCATTGATGTCCTCGATGGCGGCCAACAACTCGTCCTGCAAAACATCGGCGGGAAGCAAAATGCGGCGAGCCTCAATGCCAACCTTTTCGCAGCGCTTGAGGGCGCCGCGCTCGTAGGACAGGTCGTCCTCGCGCTCGCCCACACGCACGATGGCCAGCGTCGGAACAACGCCGCGCTCGCGCAGGGCTGCGCAGCGAGCAGCATGTTCCACGGTCAAAGCGCGAGCAACGGGAGCACCCTTCAGCAGTTCAGCCATGGCTATCCCCTCTTCCTTGCAGCGTCGGAGGCGCGGCGCGCCAGCGCATCGGCGCGCGGCAACCATGTGTCGAGCAACTCATCACACGCCGTCTCGAGCTCCTCAGCACGAGCGCGATCCTTCATAGACGTGGTGTTCGCAAAGAGCGTCAAACTCGCGCCCTGCATAGCGGCACGGCAGAACACGGCGCCGCACGCCACATCGGACAGCAGCTGACGCGAACCCTTATCGGCCATGTCCTCGAGCAGCGCCAGTGCGCGCCCGCAGGCATCCATAATGCGATACGGCGGCATGGCTGCCACATGCAGCGCATCCTGAATCGCGGTCGCTCGAGCCGGATCGTCACGCGGAATACCGTACGCCGCGGACACCCGCCTGTAGGCACGAACGTCCTCGGAAACCAACTCGACAAGCTCCTGGGCCAGCTCATCAGCCTGGGCAAACGCGCGCGTCAGGTCATCCGCACGATCAGCAAGCGCGGGATTGGTCGCACCGTAGCGGGCAACCATTCCACACAGCGAGGCGCCCAGCGCGCCCACAAAGGCGCTCGCGCTGCCACCGCCGGGAACCGGCTCGCGCGCGGCCAGCGCCTCGGCAAACCCGCGACAGGTCTTGTCCATCATCTCTTGGCTCATACGCATGCACCTTCAAGTCATATAGATCGGTCGGGCGGCAACCGCCGGCCAACCGCATCAAACACGTAATGATGCTAAGTCTAGCCCATAAGCACATAAGCGTCAGCACACCTGGCCATCGCGGATTTCTATGACGAACGATAGGCGTCGGCACCGGCCCTCCCCTCTTTTGCGCCCGCGCATATTGCCACTTAACGGCGCAAATCCGGCACCCAGAATGGGACACATGGCCCACCCTAGCGAGCCGTCCGCGCGTACAGTAAAGGCAGGTAATCCATGGGCGGTTACAGATCGAGGAGGACACGACCATGAAAAAGAAGGCCTTTGCGATTCTCACCCTCTGCATGAGTCTCTTTGCCGCAGTTGCCCTGGTGGGCTGTGGCGGAAGCGGTGGAGCTACCGGCAGCGGTGGCGGTGCGGAAAAGCCAGCCGTGGATATGAGGACCGACTTCATCTGGTTTAAGGTCGAGGTCCCCGAGGGCGTCGAGGTCACCGACGTCGCAGGCGATACCGCCGACAGGGCCCAGTTTAAGTTCACCGAGAGCGAGCACGCCAGCGATCGCTTCATCCCCGTCTTCGATCCTGACAAGAACGCCGACGAGCTGTTCGACTACGAGGCAAAGTGGAATGCCAGCTTTGAGTGGACCGAGAATGACCCCGTCAAGTACAACGGCAAGACTTGGCGCAACGCTTCCTATACACACTCGGGCGGCGTGACGACTGAGTACTTCACCGAAGCAGGCGGCGGCAGCGTCTACGTGCGCATCGACAACGTCGAGGAGCACAAGGATGCCGTCGAAACCATGATGAAGTCTCTGGAATTTGCCGATGATATCGCCAAGGCCAAGACCGAGGCCATGGATGTTAAGCTCGACGATATCGAGATTAAGCGCTAAGCGACTCGCGAGCGCAACGAAAAACACGAGCGCAGCGCCAACAAGCGGCGGTGCCCCAGCGTTTCGTACTAAGGGAGGATCGGCTCGCCGGCCCTCCCTTTCTTATGCCGATAGCCGGCGAACGCGAGGGTGCCGGACGGCAAAACCACCCCCAGCGCGGTAGCAACACAAATAGACAAGCGCCCCAACGCGTCCGCCCGCCGATTAATAGCACCGCGCAGACAATTAAGCCAACACGTTTAGACATCCGGGCAGTATAGTGACCAAAACGAGCGCATAACCGCACCCCGCGAATGGAGGAGTTATGACCGAACACCACGCCATCAGTCGTCGAGCATTTACGCTGGGCCTAGGACTCGCAGCATTGTCGCCATTTGCAAGCCTGCCCGAAACCGCGGCGCTGGGCCTTCCCGTGCGCGCGGCATTTGCAGAAGACACGCCCACACCGGCGGCCACCCTCGACAAGTTCATCATTCGCCTTCGCCCCGCGGGCTATTTTCGCACCGCGAGCGTCAACCAAGACGGCAACGTTCGCGGCAACGTCTGCCACCTGTTTAATGACGGCACGTCCAGCAAACTCATCCTTGAACACGTAGTGACCGATGCAGATAATACAAATTGGTATGCCATCCGCACCTTACTCAATTTCGAAGAGCATAAAAAGACGGGCTACAGCATTTGGTCGGTCGACGGCGACTCGGACAAAGATGGAAAGGTCATCCACGTATGGAGTGGCGAGTATGACGACAAGCCCAGCCGCGCTTTTGCGTTTAAACGCCAGTCAAACGGAACCTATATCATCCGAGACCGCACGGTCGAGAAAGAAACCGAGAAAAAAGACATTAAGTACCTGGCAATAGAATCGGACGGCAAAGACCAGGACAACAATAAGATCTGCCATAAGAGTAAGAGCATTCCGTGGGAGCTCGAACTTATCGGTTACGATATGAAAAAGAACGATGCCACGGTTAGCAGCCTCGACTGGATCACGTACAGCAGCTACGTCGACGGGCCCTGTTGGATGAAATACGTCGACAACAGCAAGTTCCTCGACGAACTGAGCATCCCGGGCACGCACGATTCGGGCACCTGCAGCGTGGACAATGACACCGAGCCCCAATCCTCCCAAGCAAAATGCCAGCAGGATTACATCCCCACGCAGTTGCTCGAAGGCATTCGCTACTTTGATATCCGACTTGGAAAGAACGACGAGAACGGCGACCCCGGCATCGACCACGGAGCTTGTTACCTGCTCAAAAAAGACGGGAACTTTATGCATCTCTCCGATGTCATCGGGTACTTCAATACGTTTTTGAGCGAAAACCCGACAGAAGCGCTCATCATGCTCGTGTCGCGGGGCAATGGCGAGGCTACCAACGAAAGCCTCACGACGGCCTTTGGCAAGGTTTTGGATGAGAACCCCGACCTGTTCTACACATCGAGTCGCATCCCCACGCTGGGCGAGGTGCGCGGAAAGATCGTCCTGCTGCGTCGGTTTGGGCTCGCCGGCAACAGCGTAAGCAGCCACACATGGGGCCTCGACCTCACCCAATGGGACGACAAAATCGCAGCACACACCGACAGCACCTCCATGTGTCTCGTTCGAGACGAGCGGGGCTTTGAAGCCGTGGGGAAAACGGGTGACGAAGAGCCCTATTGCACCAAGGTATACGCCCAGGACCATTACGAATGCACAGGAACCGACAAAATCGGCTGGGTCGATATGGCGCTGCAGGAGACAACCAAGCTCGCCCGCATCATGGTGGACGTCGAGGACAATGACGGGGCCAAGGTAAAGGTCCTGGAGCACAGCTGGTGTATCAACTACACCAGCTGCACGAACTACAAGCAAGGAAGCAATCCTTTTACCGCAGCACGAGTGGTCAACGAGCATCTATACAAGAGCCAGTATATAAACAGCACCGGAAATGAGAGCACAAAGGAGGACTGCCTCAAGCACATTGGCATCATTGCGTCCGACTTTGTTGATGCGGCACTGGCCCGAAGCATCTACCAGCGCAATTACGATGCGAAGCACAAGCAGACCGTTTCGTACTACCTCCCGACCCGTATGCGCATGACATACGGCGACTCGTTGAGCGATGCCTCACTCCGGGATGGAAAGACCGTTGGCGAGGGTCGTTTCCGCCTTGTCGACAGCAGTAACGTACTCAACGTGGCAGCTTCGGGCAACACGTTTGCTATCGAATACGTGGATGTCGACGCCCTGGGCAACGAGACCGTTACGGAACTGCAGGGTTCCGTGCCCATCGATATCGACCCGCGCGCATTGACGCCCCACTTTGAAGGGCTCGAGGGCCTTAAGGCCGGCGAGGACGTGCGCGCAAAGATCGCGGCGCCGCTCGACGGCAAGCTCGAAGGCGATGCCTGCACCGCCCAGCTCGAGTTTATGCACGATGCAAACGGCGCTCCGGGCACGGCAATGGCCGAGGATGAGGCATTTGCCGCGGGGACGTATTGGGTGCGTGCGAAAGGCCTGTTGGGCGACGCGGCGCAAAACTACACGCTCGCCACCGACGGAGCCGCAAGCTTTACTGTGACGACTTCGGGCAACGCGGACGGTGCAGGCAACACCGGCACCGGCACCAACGCGGGCAGCGCCAACAAGAACGGCAAGGGCAACAAGAGCAAGGAATCGGGCGAGAAGCTCGCCGGCACGGGCGACGGCTCTGGCATCGTCGCCGGGCTCGCCGCTGCCGCCGTGGCGACAACGGTCGCCGGCGCGGCAATGCTTGCCAACGATCGCGAAGACAGCGAAGGCGCTAGCGAATAGGCAAGCCGACCCTTTTGGACACATCGACCCGACGAGGGGCGCAGGACACCGTTCTGTGCCCCCAATTTTTACCTTGGCCCGAACGCCGCCATAGGCTACATCACCATATTCAGCACGTTAACAAACTCCTGGGCCTTCGCACGGCTGCTCAGGCTAAAGACGCAAGCAGTCAACAGCCTGTTACGCAGAAAAACATCGCGGCCTTTGATTCTATTGACGCCCGTGATGTCCTTAAGGTAGACAATCTCGGTGTGCTTGCCGCCGAAAGCGCCCTTCTTGAGCACCTCGATACGGTTAGGGTAGATCTTGACGTCTTTAAACCTACCCGAACCCTTGTCCTGAAACAGCAAGGTGTTGTTGTCCATGCGTGTCACTCCCATGGGGTTCGCTAAAACTGCCTCTATGGTCACATTTTAGTCACTTCGGGAATCCCGCACGAAGGCGCTAGGTGACATGGGAATTCGAGTCTTTGATTCGGACGGCGTCGTCGACGCTGTGCCATGTGGCTCGCTGGGCGGAGGTGGGACGTTCGGCTCCGACCTAAACGACGCCGTCGAAAGCGCCGCTGATTTTCTCGCATGTATGGTCGACGATCACCTTATGGGTGGCGTCGACCTGCCTGCGCCGGACTTTGGCCACGAGCCGCAGCACGGTGGCAAAATTATCGCCGTGGCCGTCAGTTGCGAACTCAACGATACCCCCGCCGTCACCGCAGCGGATGCCGCGCGCATGCTTGGCGTTAGCTCGGCAAGAGTATCGCAACTGATAAATGCTGAACTGTTGGATTCATGGAAGGATGGCACCAAGCGAATGGTGTCCAAAGCTTCCATCGAGGCACGACTCGCCGACGCACCAAAGGCGGGACGCCCCAAAGAGGTCCCTATTGCTGTATAAGGCGAGGCTACTGCGCACTTTTATTCCACACGATGTTTTCAGCCTGGTATAAACAAGTTCAATACCAGAATGCAAATCCAACCATCGTGTCTAACTACGAAAGGATTTTCGCCTTTTCTGCAGCAAACTCTTCCTCGGTAAGTACTCCACTATCACGCAGCGCTGCAAGTCTCTCGGGCCTTGCAACTACATCACCACTATCCACCAGCGTCTCAATAGTCTGTGAAACCTGCGGATACTGCTCGAGCTCCTTCGATAGGGCATCGACTATCTCGGCAATATTCTTTGCATTTTTGCCCCCGTTTAGTACGTTTGTCCTGACCTTAGATGACGAGTTGACAGTAACGCCAGATCCACCTTCAACTGGAACAACCGAAATACTGACATTTTCACCCCAGGACCAAAGGCTCATACCAATCTCGGCTGCAACTGTTCTTGTTGTGGGCGATGCGCTATCAACTTTTACTTTAGGTAGCTTTTCCATAGCTGCCTTCAAGGCATTAAACGTGTCGTCAGGAGAATACGGTATCTGAATCTGAAGCTGCTGATCGGCAAAACCCATAATCCGACCTCCGCTTTTGCAAGATTAAGGCTATCGGCAATGTTAGCACGTTCCCAGCACTTTTAAATTCATCTAATGACCTTGTGATGCAGCCCGACACCCCGGCACTACTCCCTACTTCCCAAATAGCGCACCCAGAAGACCACGGCGCTTGGGCTTCTCTTCTCGGTAGGAACCCTCGACGGCGGCTGTAACCTGGCGCGGTTGCTCGCCGCCTCCACGGCGCACGATCTGATATAGGAAGGGTGATTTAACGTATTTGACCTCGATGGGCGTGGCATGCACAGTGCTTTCACCGGACAGATGCAGGCTCGGGTTGAGTGGCGCCACCACATGCGTCTCGCGCTTGTCGCTAAACACCACCGCGGCCGCGCGGCCCGTCTGGCCGTTTACGGCAATGCGCACCTGCTCGCCATCGCGGCTGTCTGTCGCCGGACGATCGACAAAGTAGACCGGCACCATCAGCAAACCATCCTTGTGCTTGCGGGCCTTGCGCGCCCGGGCGCGGATGCTCTTTTTATTGAGCCCCAGCACCGCCTCGGCATCGTTGCCGGCAATGTCGAGCGCCAGCTTATCAATGACCACCTGGTCCTTGGTAGATGCATCGACGGAGACAACGCGGAAGTCACCTTCCTGCATGGCCGGGTCAAACGGCCCAACCTTGGCAAAGTCCCACGGCTCCAAAATCCCCATAAGGCGAACGTCCAGGTAGTTTGCCCTGGAATACGCCCAGTCGAGCACCTCGTAGTACACCAGGGTCTCCTTGCTCAGCCCCTTGCCCGGGAAGGACGCCATCATGCGTAGATCCGCGAGCGCCATGGGGAAGTAGAAGAGCATCATGTCATTTTGAATCGCGTCTTCCACGTCGTGCCCGGCAAAGGCGTCGGGGTACTGGCGCACCAGCTGCAGCGCGTTGGCACGTGCCTGCTGCGGCGAGATTTCGCAGGGAATACCCTGCTCAGGTACATACTCCGCACCAACGCCCATAGTCAGGCGCTTGCTAAAGGTACCGGGTTTGAGCAGGTCGGCAACGCCGATCGTATTACCGCAGGACGGGCACTCAAACACGCGCTGGGTCGATGACCCCTCAAAGGACGCACCGCAGAAGGGGCAGGGAATGCTCACGTGCGCTGCCTCTTGGAACTCTTGAGCCGTGCCGCGGTCCTCCCACAGCAGATGCTCCAGAACCGACTGGTTGCGCCAGTACGAATTGAAGAAATACCAGTCCGGGTCCTCCGGGCGCTCGAGCTGCGACACATAGGTGAGCTTAAGCAGTCCATCGACAACCGTCAGTGGCGTATGGCGAATGCCCAGGGCGCTCTTGGGCTCCCCCGCATCGGCCTGCCACGGAACGACCGTGCCGCAATAGGCGCACTCAAAGCTGCGTTTAGCCTGGTGTGAGTACATAGGGCCGCCGCAGTTTTGGCATTTAATGGCAAACATCTCGTCCATGGATACGTCCTCCTTTGCGCAGGGGCTGTCGACATTAAGTATGTCGGGCGGGCAGGCACATGCCCATACCCATGTGGCCCAAAATGGAGCACCCGGTCGGACAAGAAGCCCCACTCGTTAGCACCAGCAGACCATTGCTGCATTTTCTGAGCATCGGCGCACGGTGCGCCCATGCGAGCTACACTATCCCCTTAACCATGATTGTGAGGACGATTGCCATGCTATTTGTAAATCGGCTGGTACATACGCTTGTTCCCGGCAGTGAGGACGAGCCGGTCGATACAACTTGTCGCACCAACGCGGGCTTTGCCGCAAGCCTTATCTGCATTGGCCTCAACATTGCCCTGTGCCTAGCCAAGGGCATCGCGGGCCTGCTCGCCGGCTCCGTCTCGCTCATCGCCGACGCCTTCAACAACCTCTCCGACGCCTCGAGCAACATCGTGAGCCTGCTCGGATTCCGCCTTGCCAGCCGCCCGGCAGACGAAGGCCACCCCTATGGCCACGGCCGCTACGAATACCTCGCCGGCCTGTTTGTCGCCGTCCTCGTTTGTGCCGTCGGCATCAACCTGGTGCTCGAGTCCGTTACCAAGATCATCAAGCCCTCCCCCACCGCCTACACGCTCGTTTCCCTTGCGGCACTGGCTGCGTCCATGCTCGTTAAGCTCTGGATGGCCGCGTTTAACCGCACGCTGGGCGACCGCATCGACTCGGAGACGCTCATCGCCACGGCGCAGGACTCCAAAAACGATGTCATCACCTCGGGCTCGGTCTTAGCAGCGGCGCTTATTTCGCAAACGACCGGCTTTGACCTCGACGGCTGGGCGGGCCTGGGCGTGGGCGTCTTCATTTGCATCAGCGGCATGGGCCTGGTGCGCGACGCCATCAGCCCGCTGCTGGGGCAAGCGCCCGACCCCAAGCTCGTCCAGGAAATCCGCGACAGGATCATGTCGTACCCCCAGGTCCTGGGCACGCACGACCTCATGGTACACGACTACGGCCCCGGCCGTCAGTTTGCCAGCGCACACGTGGAAATGCCCGGCGAGGGTGATGCCTTTGAGCACCACGAGATTCTGGACACCATCGAGCACGATATCAAACGCCAGATGGGCATTGGCATTACGCTGCACTGCGACCCCATCGCAACAACCGGTGATGACCTGCGCGGCTGGGTCAAGCGCGGCGTAGCGCAGATCGACCCCGCGCTTTCCATCCACGACCTGCACGAGCACGACGGGTTCGTTTCGTTTGACCTGGTGCGTCCCGACGACTTTGACATATCCGACGAGGAGCTGTTGGAGCTCGTCACGCGCATCGTGCACGAGCGCCGACCCAATGCCTCATGCGTCGTTACGTTTGACTCGGGCTTTAGCTCGCCCGACCGTCCGGCCGAGCAGCTGTAGCCCGCTTAACAGCTAGTTTCCCTGCGCGCCCGAGATGCCGTTTTGCAGTGCATTCCAGGCACCCGTCGCCATGTCGCCCAAGTTCTGCGCGGTGTCGCCCAGGTTTTGTGCCGTATCGCCCAGCTCTTGCGCCTTGTCTCCCAACTCCTGTGCCTTGTTGCTCAAGTCCTCCAGCGTATTGGAACTCGAGCTGTCGGTACCGCTTTGGCCGTCGGGCGAGTTGCCCGAGCTATTCTTGTGCGTGAGTTGAATTTCGAGGTTGCCGCTGTCGTTATAGTAAGCAGAAGTAACGACCCAGTTGGCATCGATGACGGGCGTTGAGCCATCATCAGTCAGGACCACGGCATTCGAAAGATTGGCGCCGCGCGACTTGAGAAGTTTCTTGGCGTTGGACCAGTACTGCCCCGGGATATCGCTCAGATCGACGGTGCTAGACGAGGCGGACTCGGTTTGCTCGGCAGCGGTATCAGCCGTTGAACTCCCTCGCTTGTTGAGCATGCCCGACACAATGGCAAACACAACCGACAGCGCAAAGAAGATCGCCAGCACGATGAGGATCTTCTTGATCACGCTCGACGAACGCGACGGCTTCTTCTCCTCGTCCTCGCCATATTGCGGAATCGACTTGGGGTACTCGCGATACGGCTCGCGCGACTCGTAGCGAGACTGCGCCGTGCGAGGCATATACGTCGTCTGCTGAGGCTGCGGAATGGGATTTTGCGGCAGGTCATCATAGGGATTCGGCGTCGAGGCGGCATAAGAATCCTGCGGCGCGTAATCAAACGGGTCCGGAGCTGCGTTGCCATAGGGGCCTTGCGAAGATACGGCATAAGAATCCCGCGCTGTGTCGCCATAGCCCATAACCCGGGTTGGCTCGGCAGAAGGCTGCGTCGCGGCGGGGTCGGTATAACCGGGGTTGGGAACAACGCGGGTCGCATCGGCGCTATCGCCAGCCTGCGCGGAACCGTAGCCGCCCATCACGGTTGTCTTGTCCTGATCCATGCAACGATTCCTTTCCGTCGCCCGTAAGCATCAAGTTATCCATGCATTCTACCCGCGCAAAAGCCCGTGACGGACAGAGCCCGTCCATATCTACAAGACAAGCGCGGCTAGAAAACAAAAGCCCCGCCGGGCCTTGTGGGCACGGCGGGGCGGACAAGCAGCTATGGGCAGCAGGCTTAGAACAGGCCGGTAATGTTGCCGTCGTTGTCGACGTCGATGTTTTCGGCCGCGGGAACCTTGGGCAGACCCGGCATGGTCAGAACGCTGCCAGTCAACGCAACCACAAAGTGGGCACCGGCGGAAACCTTGAGCTCGCGCACGGTGATGCGGAAGCCCTCGGGAGCGCCCAGCGCCTTGGCGTTGTCGCTAAAGCTGTACTGCGTCTTGGCGACGCACACCGGCAGGTTGCCAAAGCCGTTCTCGCGCAGCTCGGCGAGCTGACGCTTGGCAGCCGGCGTAAAGTCGACACCATCGGCGCGGTAAACCTTGGTGGCGACGGCCTCGAGGGCATCGGCCACATCGGCGCCGTCCTCGTAGGCAAACTTGAGCTCGCTCGGCTGCTCAATCAGGCGCATGACCTCATCGGCCAGGTCGAGCGCGCCCTCGCCGCCCTTGGCCCAGACCTCGGAAAGCTTAACGTTGACGCCGAGCTGCTGGCACTCGGACTCGATGAGCGCAAGCTCGGCCTCGGTGTCCGTCGGGAAGCGGTTGATGGCGACTACGCAGGGCAGACCATAAACGTTCTGGATGTTGTCGACGTGACGCAGCAGGTTGGGCATGCCGGCCTTGAGTGCCTCGAGGTTCTCCTCGTTGAGGTCGGCCTTGGCGACGCCACCGTTGTACTTCAGCGCACGAGCGGTGGCGACGACCACGACGGCGCTGGGGCGAACGCCCGTCATGCGGCACTTGATGTCGAGGAACTTCTCGGCACCCAGATCGGCACCGAAGCCGGCCTCGGTAATGGCGACATCGCCAAAGCGCATCGCCATACGCGTGGCCATGATGGAGTTGCAGCCGTGGGCAATATTGGCGAAGGGACCGCCGTGGACAAACGCGGGCGTACCCTCGAGCGTCTGCACCAGATTGGGCTTGAGCGCATCCTTGAGCAGGGCCGCCATGGCACCCTGAGCCTTAAGGTCACGGGCGCGAACGGGCTCGCCGGCATAGCTGTAGCCGACAACAATCTCGCCCAGGCGCTCCTTGAGGTCATTGATGCTCGTGGACAGGCACAGGATTGCCATGACCTCGGAGGCAACGGTGATATCGAAGCCGTCCTCGCGCGGCACGCCCTGGGCCTTGCCGCCAATACCGTCGATGACATGGCGCAGCTGACGGTCGTTCATGTCGACGACGCGCTTCCAGGTGATGCGCTTAACATCGATACCGAGCTGGTTGCCCTGCTGAATATGGTTGTCGAGCATGGCGGCCAGCAGGTTGTTAGCGGCACCGATAGCGTGGAAGTCACCGGTAAAGTGCAGGTTGATGTCCTCCATGGGGATGACCTGCGCCCAGCCGCCGCCGGCGGCACCGCCCTTGACGCCAAAGACGGGACCGAGCGAAGGCTCACGCAGGGCCACAGCACTCTTGACGCCGCGACGGCGCAGGCCATCGGCCAGACCGATGGTCGTGGTGGTCTTACCCTCGCCCGCAGGCGTGGGGTTGATGGCGGTCACGAGGACGAGCTTGGCCTGGTGATCAGTTGGCTCATTAAGCAGAGAGTAGTCGACCTTAGCCTTGTCGAAGCCGTACGGAATCAGGTGCTTTACGTCGACGCCGGCGTTCTTAGCCACCTCGGTAATAGGCAGCGGCGTGACGGAACGTGCGATTTCGATGTCAGTAGGCATGGGCGGTCCTTTCGTTACCGAATGAGAAAAAGACCAATTCAGCATAGCACGGGCGCGCAATAGTAAAACACCCGTAACCGATGAATGGCGATATGTTTATCCAATGCTCAGCGATAGCTTAACAGCCCGCCAAAACAAAGCGCCCTAAATGATAGGTTCAATCCCCAAGTGCTCAAAGGTGCGAAGCGTTGCCTGGCGGCCCTGGGGCGTGCGAATCATCAAGCCGCACTGCAGCAGATAGGGCTCATAGACATCCTCGAGCGTTCCCGGGTCCTCGCCCACCGCGCTGGCAAGCGTTGTCAGGCCCACGGCACGTCCGGAGAACGTCTTAGCGAGTGTCTCCAAAATGCGAATATCCATCCAGTCCAGACCAAGCTCATCGATCTCGAAGAACTCGAGCGCCTGACGGCAAATATCAAGCTCAATGGGACCGTTGCCGCGCACCTGCGCGTAATCGCGCACGCGCTTGAGCAGGCGGTTGGCAAGACGTGGCGTGCCGCGCGAACGCGAGCCGATCTCGAGCGCACTGGGATGGTCGATCGCCACGCCCAGGATGGACGCCGAGCGCGTCACAATCTGCGCGAGCTCCTCGACCGTGTAGTAATCCAGGCGATATGAAATGCCAAAGCGGTCGCGCAGCGGGCCAGTCAGCATACCCGAGCGGGTCGTTGCTGCTACGAGCGTAAACTTGGGGATATCCAGGCGAATCGAGCGCGCCGCCGGACCCTTGCCAATCACGATATCGAGGGCAAAGTCCTCCATCGCGGGGTACAGGACTTCCTCGACCGAACGGTTGAGGCGGTGGATCTCGTCGATAAACAGCACATCACCCGGCTGCAAGTTAGTAAGGATGGCCGCCAAGTCGCCGGTGCGCGCAATAGCGGGGCCGCTCGTCGTCTTGATCTGAGCGCCCAGCTCGTTGGCGATAACGGTGGCCAGCGTGGTCTTGCCCAGGCCCGGAGGACCCGAGAAAATCACGTGGTCGAGCGTCTCGCCACGGCTCTGCGCCGCTTCGATCAACACGCGCAGGCTCTGCTTGATGTGCTCCTGGCCACAGTAGTCGTCCAGGCGCTGGGGGCGCAAAGTGCGGTCGACATCGAGGTCCTCGGCCGTCAGCTCCGAGCCCACCATGCGCTCGCCGTGCGCCATGGATGCCGCCGGCGAGTTGCCGGGCGTCGCCCACAGGTCCTGAGAGTCATCGGCTTCCCACATCACGCATCCATTCCGAGTCGCTTAAGCGCCGCGCCGAGCAGATCCTCGACACGCATATTCTGCCCATCATACCCGCTCAGGGCAACATCGGTCTCCTGCGGGCTAAAGCCCATGGAAAGGAGCGCCGCACGGGCGTCATCGATGGCCGAGGGAGCGGCAGCGGGCACGGGCATCGCAACCTGGCCGGGAATCACGTCGACCGGCACAAAGCCCTTGTCCTTGGCAAAGGTGCTCTTGAGCTCCAGGATCAGACGCTGAGCTGTCTTTTTGCCCACACCGGGCACCTTGGCCATGCCCTTGTCGTCCTCGGCCATCACCAGCGAATACAATTGCCCCACGGTATAGGTGGAAAGCACGGCGAGCGCCAAGCGCGGGCCAACGCCCGAGACAGACACGAGCCGATCGAACATCGTGCGCTCATCCTTAGAGGAAAAACCGAAAAGTGTCATGGCGTCCTCGCGCACCTGCATACGCGTGTAGAGGCGGACCTCGCCGCCGGGCGTCGGCAACGTGGCCGCAGTGCTGCCCGAGATGCCGAGCTCAAAGCCAACGCCCGACACATCGACGACAGCAGAGCTCATCGTGGCCTCGACAAGCGTTCCGTGGAGCTGGGAGATCATCAGTATCCGGTTCCTCTCTGTTGATAGAACTCGCCGCCGGTAAGCGCCCGGGTGCGGCTGAGGTTAACGTGGCAGATGGCGCAGGCCAGGGCATCGGCGGCATGGTCGGGATGCGGGTCGTGGTCGAGCTGCGTTAGCGTGCGTACCATGTAGGCGACCTGCCGTTTGTCCGCAGCGCCGGTGCCCACAACAGCCTGCTTAATCTGCATAGGCGTATACTCGCCAATCTCGAGCGCGCATTCCGAAAGCGCCACGAGCGCGGCGCCACGGGCATGCGCCGTAGGGATGGCCGAGCGAACGTTGGCGCCAAAGTAAATGCTCTCGATAGCAGCGGTATCGGGTCGATAGCGCTCCACGACACCCTTGAGGTCGCGGGCGATATGCGACAGGCGCACCGCGAGCGGACTGCCTGCGCTGGTCTCGATGCAGCCATAGGCACGGCAGCGAACCTCGCCACGCCGCTCCTCGATAATCCCCCAACCTGTATGAGCCAAACCGGGGTCGATGCCCAAAATAACCAAGCCAACCTCCCCTCGCCAAAAGCGCAGCGCAAGACAAGGCCCCGCGCATCATTCACGAACGTCTGTTCTAGAATAACACAACGGGGGCAAAGTGCTTAAAGCAAGATAGATTCGGCAGAAGCAATGTGTGTAAGAGAATCTCTCCCGCAATGTTTCCGTCTGCCCTAGTTCTGGCTAAAGAACGGGAACTGCCTCGGATCCACCGGCGGATGCGGCATCGGCGTGCCCTGGGGTCCACCCTGCGGGCCACCCTGGCCGCCCATCATCTTATCGATGGCGTCCTGAACCTCGCCCTCGAACTTTTTCATGCCCTCGTGCAAACGACGCTGACCGTCCTCAGAGCGCAGCTCCTCCATCTGCTCGGGCGAAATACCCAGCAGCTCACCCAAAATGCCCATCATCTCACCGCGCATACGGTCACTCGTATCGTCGTCGGCAAAGCGACGCACCTCGGCGCGCGCCAGCGAATCAACCGTCATGCGCTCCTTGCCGTTGAGCCCCAGATCGGACCACGCAAGCATGTACGGCCAGGCGCGCTCGGCAAACGAACGGGCAGAGACGATCGGCACCGTCGGCAGCATGCGGCGGGCGGCCTCGCCCTGACGCACGAGCATCAGCAGCAGCGAGCAGGCCTCAGGCTTGCCAGCGGCCATCGGGATGTCGTCGAAAGATCGATTGCGGTCCACGTGCGACTCGAGCGCACCATCGACCTCACCCGGCTCGAGCCCGCCGAGCAGCTGTGCCGCGCGGTCGAGCATATCGACCGGACCGTCGAGCGTCGAGAGCGCCTGCGCCAGCACTCGCTCCATACAATCTTCCACCGCGTTGAGCGTCACGAGCTCTTGGGGCACCACGGCAGACGTGCGGTTGCGCACGCGCGCCACAAACTCAAGCGTCGACAGGTACACATCGCCAAAGGGCGCGTAATCGCCCTGGTAGCCGCCGCAAAGCGCCGGCGCCGCCAGCGCGTACTCGGTTTTGGACAGCGGACTCAACGCCATCGCACCCAGCTCGAGCGCCGTGTCCTCCAGCATGAGGCCCAGCGTGCGAGAGCGCAGGCGCTCGGCGTCGCCCGCCGACACATCGCGGTCGAGCACGCGCGCGGCATCCGGCGCATCGCGCTCAACCGTGCGAATATGCAGGCGCTCGGCAATGGCGCGAACGGCGGCACAGCGAGCA
>OOCB01000825.1_pt1 | contig 46898 bp, 36 predicted proteins | sample 1671351 | NCBI WGS metagenome assembly OOCB01 (sample SAMN06348148, study PRJEB24527) | human gut metagenome | biome: human gut; feature: ankylosing spondylitis patient; material: feces | host: Homo sapiens | place: China | collected 2015-10 | reverse complement strand
ATGAACATTCATATAATGATAAGCATTTAGAATTTATAAACTTATATTTTTTACGCATAACAGAAGTTTGCAAAAATATGATAACAGGTGTTTAAATTATTATGATAATACCTAACTTAGGGAGGAGATTTTTAATGAGAAAACATGGTCGATTGATGAAAAATATAGCAGGGCTTTTATTGTTGCTGGCACTGCTTTCTCTTTTGCTTCCATTCTGTAAATTTAATGCAGGTGATGGAAATATGACACTTTCAGGAATAGAGGTCATAAAAACGGGGGGCAAAGCAGGATATACATATTTTAAAGAGGGGCGGCTTTCTGAAAATTATGTAATTAAAGCACCATACACATGGGGAGATATAAAGGACAGTGTTTCTTATATAAATCATGCAGGAGGTGCAAATATACTCGTATTTTGTGCTGTGGCAATAGCCGTTCCGTTAGTTTTATGTTTTCTTTCGATGTTTATGCTGTTTATGGCGGAAGGAAAAAAGACAATGTTAATGCCGACCTTGTTCACGCTTGTCGTGGTGGCGGAAATGCTTCTTATTGTGTTTGGCATCACACCGCTTCGACCTTTTTTGAAAATAGGTGTTTATTTGTTTACGATATTAAATGTAATCGCACTTCTATTTATAATAGCAGGCTGGATAACAGGCGGTTACAGGCAGCCTGATAAAAGACAGAGCAGATACGGTTACGGCGGAAAAGGTGATACCAATAATGACGGTGACGATGGAGATAATAATCGTTCACATAGAAGAAAACGCAGAAAAACACGCCGCAAAACAAAGAAAAAGAAGAAAACCAAAAAAGATAAAAGTTCAGATGATGATAACAAAAAAGAAAACAACGAAGACAGTAAAAATAAAGAGAATAACAAAGTATCAGGCGAGTCTGTTACTGGTGTGATAAGCAATGGAAGTGGTATTTATCATGGTCTTTCATGGAATTTAAAAGACGGAAAAGATGCAGCAGTAACCATAGGAACTACATTTGATGCAGTGGAAGCATTAGAATCCGGAAGTCTTAGAGGAATTGACAGCATAGCAGAAAATAATTGCAGGATAGTATTTGATGCAGCAGCAAAGCAATACAATATTGAAAGTCATTCCAAACAGGCAGTGCTGATATTGCAAGACGGAAAAGTTGTTAAATGGCTGAAAAACGGGGACAGCTATACGGTGACGAGCAAGGCGGTGCTTCAGGTAGATGGCAGGAGAGATGCTGTGAAACTGGGGTGAGAGGGGATGCTGCTATAAATATAATGATGCGTTTGGAAAAAGGAAGTCGGTATATAGTTGGAGACTGACTGAATCTAATCCATACCCAAAGGGTAAACGCAAGGACATTTCCCTTAGAGAGAAAGAAGTTGAGAAAGCATTGAGAGATGCAGTTACAACGAATGGTGGGAATATGACGGTATTAGAATTGGTGCAAAAGTATATAAGTCAATAAAGAGGTGTAAAGCATAATACGAAGGCGAATTATAATTTTGTTATCAATGTGATAAAAAGTCGTGGGCTAAAAGGTTTGAAATTAGCCCAGAATTTAGCCCAAATGAAGGAAAAGTTATGCAAAGTTATTAAAAATTATGCTGAAAATGTGAACAAAAGCACTATCACAGAAATATTGCAGAATTGTTGTAAGTGCCGAAAATACAGTAAAATCAAGCGTTTAGAGAGGTTTTAGATATATGATAAAAGTACTTTTCATCTGCCACGGCACTCCAGTTTTATAATAATGCATACATTTGTAGAATGGGTCAACACAGGGCAATATATGGCAGAGAGCCTTGGAATTACTACGGTTTCGACTACTAAGGCTCATGGGCGGAATCGGGATAAAGGCAAAGGGGTTGGGAGAAATCCTTAGTAATAAGAGACTACTAGCAGGCAATGTAGTAGAGCTTGTAACGATGAAAATGCGGAAAAAATATAAAAACTATTGCAATTTTTTTGAGTTTTGAATATACTATATGTAACAGAGTTGCCCGAAGTCTTTTGGACATTGGGGACCAAGCTGAGTCGTGTGCTCAGCTTTTTTACGTTAAGGAGAGATTTTTGTAAAATATTGAAGAACTCAAATTTTGATGTCAAGCATTTTTGAAAATGTCCCAAAATAGTTGAAACATTAGCCCCGGTTTTTAGCTGGGGCTTGTTTTGGCTTGTGAGCTATGCCCACACCTGTCCTTCGCTGGGAAGGCAGGGAAAGAAGCTGTCTGCTTCTTTCCTTGCCAGGAGGATGTTGCGTGAGCTTTATGTCAAGAAACTTTCACGGCATATCCTCGTCAGCTAAGCTGCCTGCGGTATTCCATGTTTTCTTGACAACAACTCCGCTCCTTATGCAGGAATGTTTTCATCATCGTTCCAATGATGTTGCTGTTGTTTCACAAACTTCTCGAAGTATTGCCGACGCCATGGGTGACTCATTGGAGGAATATAAGTCTTTTTCGGCTTGGGTGGAGTGTATTCTATATCTATATTTTTTGACTTAGTTTCACGCTCAGGTATTTCTTCTAAGGCATAGATATCTTTATCGTTTACGCAACAATACTGCCTGCCATTAAATGCCCGAATGAACATGACCTTTGTCCCTTTGCGGTAATGGATCTGATGCCCTTTGCTGTCAAGCATACGGTAGTACTTGTTGGAGTATCTTAAACAATGACCGGTGTCCACAGTTCTTTCACATAAAACGGCAAGAATTAAGTTGATTTTTTCAATTTCGGGTTGCGTTACAAACACAGACTTGATACCATTAAGGGGAAGCGCAAACTTCTCATTGAATTCTTTTATGTAGGAGTTCAAGAATTCATTGGCAGCGTCTATGGTCGATATGCCTGCGAGTCTTAATTCGATTGGCAGGCGTGACTGTAGCGTCTGGTTTAAGCGTTCCACTCGTCCCTTGGCCTGTGGTATGCTGCTGGATTCAAGTTCAACACCAAGCTGTTTGCAGGCATAGGCAAACTGTGTATAGGTATCCTCATCGATGGATGGGGAGTTTTTCTTTTTGTAGGTGAATATTGTTCTGCGGTCAGTAAAAAATTTATAGGGAATGCCATATGTTGTAAGAATCTGATAAAACACATGGTAGTAGCCATTTAATGTTTCCTGCATATCAAACCAGCCACCGACTATGCGTCCAGTTGCGTCATCAATGGCCAGATGAAGATGCCATATCTGTCCTGGAACCCATTCATATGGGGTGGCATCCATTTGTTCCAGCTCACCGAAATAGACAGCTCTTGGACGGCGGGAATGAGCATCTTCGACAGCAACAAGACTGCGTGTAGATTCAGGGATAGTATTAGCGGGTTTTCGTCCTCTGTTGCCATGAATAAAATATTCCTTTCCCAGCTCTCTGTAACCTTTGATCATACGATTGATATGTCTCACAGTACAGCCAAGAATAAGGGCAGCTCTTTGGTTGTTAGGATTAGAGTGATCTGTTAATGATTTGATTACCTCATATTTCTTCTGTTCATCCATTGATAAATTTACCTTTCTGATAATGTTCACCTCCATCATGTGATGGAAATATTATAACTTATTGTGACAATTTGGGACATTTTCCTTTGTGGTATATTAGGACATTATCATATATGGCTCATACAAATATCAAAAAGATTTAAAAAATCGTTGACAAAAATTTTTTGCGTGATAGACTGATATAAGATGGTAAAGAGCTTTCGTTCTTGCTATTGGTGTGATCGCTTTCGTGATGATATCCGGATATATTAGGAATATTGTTAAGGTAAGTCGATCATACGTAACTGTATGATCTTTTTTTATGCTTGTTAGCAGAAAGGAAAACTTATGAAAAGAAAAGAATTAGTATTATTAATGGCGGCCTTAACAAAAGGTGGAAAGACAACAATCGCAATGGCATTATGTAATCCAAAGTACAGAGCTAAAATGGCTTCGTTGAGTAATTGTAGAACTGAGGTTACAGTGGATTGGACTTATGACACTGGGGCAAATGATATTGCTTTGAAAGAAATTTTGCTAAATTATCAGGGGGTGTTTGGTACTGACTTTAAAGAAAGGATAAGCTGTGAGAAATTTTCAGAAGTCTTGGATAGTGAGGAAGGTAAATATTTACAAGATATTTTTGGGCTTGAAAAGCAGGAGAATTTATCGGGTAGTGAACTTGAACAGTATGTGCTAAATGCTATTATGAGTTATGTAAATAGCTGTGATGAAGAAGGTTTGGCAAAACTCATTAAGAACAGACTTAGTAATAGATTTTTACGCAGAATCAAGGTGGTTGTACCACCTGTTGAAGAATTTGCACAATTCTTTGATGAGAAAACCGTTTCTTTAGTATTACGTGATACACGTGGTCTTTTGGATATAGATCCAGAAGAAGCAACTAAAGTGCAATCAAGAACAATGCAGGAATTGGGAATTGATGGAATTGATGCAGTTTTACTATTAGGAACAGCAGCTCCTTTTGCAGATACGATAAAATGGTACAAGAATGCTTACAAAAGTGCGTTTGAGTCAGTACCAGTTTTTATTATGACACGCCCGGATTCAGTTTCCACATTGTACGATTTTATGTATGGAATAGATGAAGAAAATGTTACATTAGAGAATGTTCGAGATTTTCTACAGTCTGCTAAGAAAGGAAATGGAAAGGGATTTAAAGAATTCCCTAATACTTACTTGCAGTGTTATAGATTGCTTGAGATGTTTGATATTGGTAAGATTAATGGAGTTGATTTTAATTACAATTATAAAGTGTATAATAATGAGGATTTACGCTATATTTATCCAAATTCAACTACATTAGTACAAAATGATGGAAAACCGGATTATGAGTCAGCAGATTATCATTTATATGAACTTATCGTGTTTGAAAATCTTAAGGACATGGTAAATAAGATGATTGAACATAATAGTTTTGTTGAAGCAATTTACAATCAGATAAAAGCTGATTTTGCAAATTTAATTCAGAGTAATGTAAGTGTGCCTATGTATCCAGAGTATCGCAAGTATGATAGAAACGATGTATGTAACAATATTTTGAGCGGAAATATTTTGGGACCACGTGATGGAATTGTAACTACAGAACATGGAGATGTAAAATATCTTGGGGCAGTTACGAGTGGCGTGTCTTCTAGAATATGGTTAAGGAATAAGATATACTCATATACATATGTGGGAGCTTTGAAAAATCCTGATGGTTCAGATATAGCACCAAATATGCCGAAGGAATGTCGTGATAATCTTGTTAAAATGGCATTGTTTAATATTGTTGAGAAGAACACAGATTATGAGGCTTATTTTCAGGGATATTACTTTATCAATCGTTATTCTGTTCGTAATGCTATTTCTAATATCAGAAAGAACAATATGCAAGGAGATGCTTTGAATAATGTCTCAAAGGAAATTGCTAGCATTGTGTTCTAACTAGTAGAGATTAGATGATTAAAACTGGCGCATTACAATTACTGTGATGCACCAGTTTTTTAGTAGTAATCCAACCCCGTTTTACTACTAATTTTACTACTAAGCGGTAGTAATAACTTGCTAAATTCTGCTCTGATTTGCCACATTCCGGTATTTCTGAGCAAAACACAAAAAACTCGTAAACCCTTGCAAACAAGGACATTTCAGGGCAAATCAAGGAGAAACAAAACTATGTTAAAAATGCTTTTTATCTGCCACGGCAGGGCTTTGTGTTCACTTATAAGTGGCGATAAAGTGCGATAGAATGGGGCAAATTGGGGTGGAGTGATGGACATGGGACTACGGTTTTTATACGGATTAGTAGATAAAAAATATGAAATTATCTTGTAGAGAATATGTTAATAGCATGTGCGAAAGTGCCTACTGATTTTATAGTAGAGTGTGGTGATTTGTATTGTAAATGTTCCACGCAAATGATATAATTTCATATCATAGGAGGAACTGTGTATGAATAAAACATATTCAATGAGTATTCGGGTGAGCGAAGAAGAGTTAGATAAGTTGAAACAGGCTGCAAGATTAGAGACATATGCTTCGTATAGTGAATTTGTGAGACGAACTGCGTTGATAGAGGCAGAAAAAGTCCTTCAGAATAATAATGATGAGAGAAGGGAATTGAGTAATGAAAATTAAGGATATTGTGTCACTAATTCAAAAATTAGGATATAAAGAAAAGTCAAAAGATATTTATGAAAAGAAATATGCAAGAGATTATGTTGTTTCTATAAATACCAAAAAAGGAACAATAGATTATGGAAGCGAGATAAAAAGGGGGGATCTGACAACCTCTAATTTTGAACATGATGAAAATTTTGTTGTGTTGGAATGTGTGAATAGACTCTTGACTAAAGGTTATAGACCAGAAGACCTGCACCTTGAAAAGAGATGGAAAGTTGGTAGAGGTGTAAGTGGAGGAAAAGCTGATATTTGCATTTCAAAAGATATTGACGGAGAAAATAAGACATTTTTAATTGTTGAATGTAAAACATGGGGGGACGAGTATGAAAATGAAAAGAAGAAGACTGTAAGTAATGGAGGACAGGTTTTTTCTTATTTTCAGCAGGAAACTAGCACGCAATATTTGTGTATCTATGCGTCTAGATTGAATGAACATGATGAAATTGAGTATGTAAATTCAATAATTAAAACGATAGATGATGAAGAACTTATTGAGCAAGCAAAAGAAGATGAGCACGTTAAGTTGTTTTCAAAGGCGACAAATAATAAAGGTCTATATGAAGTTTGGAAGGAAAATAGTGCATGTTATTTTCATCCAAATGGAATATTTGACAAGGATGTACAAGCGTACGAAGTTGATTTGAAACCCCTAAAAAAGAAGGATTTGGTTGAGTTTAAAGACGATAATTATGGATTTTTTCATAACCAGTTTGCTGAAATTTTACGACATAATAATATCAGTGATAAAGAAAATGCATTTAATAAGTTAATATCATTGTTTATTGCTAAAATGGTGGATGAGCAAAAAAGCGACGATGAAATATTAGATTTTCAATATAAAGAAGGAGTAGATGATTATTTTGCACTTCAGGATAGATTACAAAAACTGTATAAAGATGGTATGGAGTTGTATTTACGAGAAGATATATTTTATGTAGAAGAAGATTATGTTGATAAAACTTTTTCTAAGTATGATAACAAGCGCGATCGTTTAAGAATGGATTTAATTGAGACAATAAGAAAGTTAAAGTTTTATTCTAATAATGAATTTGCTTTTAAAGAAGTGTACAACGAAGAATTGTTTAATCAAAATGCAAAAGTGTTAGTTGAAGTGGTAAAGTTGCTACAACCGTTTCAGTTGTTGTACTCAAAAAAACATCAAATGCTTGGAAATTTATTTGAACTGTTACTAAATGATGGTTTTAAGCAGAGTGAGGGACAGTACTTCACCCCGATTCCTATAGCTACATTTATATGGCATTCTTTACCTGTTGAAAAGATGATGGAAAATAAAAATAATAATATTCCTAGAGTTATTGATTACTCATGTGGTTCTGGTCATTTTTTAACGGAAGGCATTGATACAATTATACGAAGAAATGAGGAACTAAAATATAGCAATTATGATTCAGAAAATTATTGGGTAAAAGATGCGATATATGGTATTGAGAAAGATAATAGATTGGCAAGAGTAAGTAAGATAGCTCTTTTCCTAAATGGTGCGGGTAATGCAAATATCATATTTGGAGATGGCTTAGAGCATGACAAAGAGAGATTAGGTGAATATGAAACTTTTGACATTTTAGTAGCAAATCCGCCATATTCGGTAAAAGCCTTTAAGCAGTACTTGAAATTAAAATATAATACTTTCTCAATTATTGATACAATTTCTGATAGTAGTGGTGAAATTGAAACATTATTTATTGAGAGAATTAATCAACTTGTAAAACCTAAAGGAGTGGCTGCAGTTATTTTGCCATCAACCTTTTTAACAAAAGCAGATAGTAAAGCGTATATTGCTGCAAGAGAAACTATAATAAGAAACTTTAATATAAAAGCAATTGTTGAATTGCCAGGAGGAACTTTCATTGCTACAGATTCTACAACAGTTGTTTTATTTTTAGAAAAGTTTGATAGACCGCCTAAGTTAGAAGATTTTTACATGGACACAGTAGATAATATTTTTGAAAAGAATATTATTGAGAGTGAGTGTGGAGATGATGAAAGGTTTGGAGCGTATTTAAGTAAGATATGTGTAGAAAAGGATGTGTATATTAGATTCTTAAACGGCGATGATTACAATGATTTTTCGGAAATACCTTATTTTGCAATGTATATTGAACAATTCAATTCTTTATCAAAGGTGAAAAATTTAATAAAAAGTCCGGCTTTTGCTCGATTGTCAGGAGAGGCAAAAAAACAAAAACTAAATCTTGAATTTTATAAATATGTGTTGCCTATTGAGAAAGAAAAAGTTTATTATTTTTCACTAATGTATGGACAAATGACGCTTGTAATCAAAGGTCCGAGAGCTAAAAAAGAGGTAAAAGAATTTTTGGGATTTTACTGGTCAAAGAGAAAAGGAGATGAAGGATTAAAAAAACAAGGTGTTGGAAAGCTTGTTAATATGGAGGATATAAACGACAAAACTAAGTTGGCATATGCTGTTCACGAGGCTTTTAAAGGGCACTATAATGTTGATTCGGATCTAGAAAAGTATACTCAATATGTACAATTAGTAGATATGGTTGAATTTAAGAAAGTAGAATTTAATAAAATAATAAATACCAAATCTCAAAAATATTTTCAGCAATATGAAAAAATATTTTTGAAAAATAAGCAACCCCAATTATTATTTAATAAAGTTGCAACGTTGGAGTATGGAAAATCATTGCCTGAAATTGAGCGAAGAAACGGAGACGTAATTGTAGTTGGTTCAAACGGAGATATAGGTAGGCATGATGAGGCGTTAATTAGTGGTCCAGCTATTATAGTGGGAAGAAAAGGATCTGCCGGAAAAGTTAATTATATTGAGAAAGATTGTTATCCAATTGATACAACATATTACGTTAAACTTGTTGATGATAACGTAAGTTTAGAATATTTGTATTATTTGCTAAAACAAATGAATCTCGAGTATTTAGCAGAAGGAATAGGTGCTCCAGGATTAAATAGAGAAATGGTATATTCAATAAAAATTCCAGTACCCGATGAAACAGTACAAAAGAAAATAATCAAGGCATGTAAAGAAAATGATGATAATATTTTAAACTTGGAAAATGAGAATAATATATTATTAAAACAATTATTTGATTTAATGGAAAAAGAAATAGTTGGATATACAAAAGACAAAGAGCAGCTAGGTGTTGCAGCGGATTTGGTAAGAGGACCTTTTGGCGGTTCGTTGAAAAAATCAATGTTTGTTAGCAAAGGATATAAGGTTTACGAACAAAAAAATGCAATAAATGCTGATTTAACTTTGGGAGAATATTTTATTACAAAAGAAAAATATGAAGAAATGCAAAGATTTGCGGTAAAGGAAGGAGATATACTTGTTAGTTGTTCAGGAACAATAGGAAAAACGGTGATTATTCCAAAAGACTATGAAGAAGGAATAATTAATCAAGCCTTACTTAAGATAACTCCTTCTAATGAATTCAGAAGTGAATTTATTAGATATATTTTGATGTCTAGTATAATGGGAAATACTTATGAAGGACATGGAACTGGAATTAATAATATTGAAAAGAATGATGTATTGAAGGAAATAAGTATACCAAAACCTTCGCTCCCTGAACAGGATATTATTATTGCTAAACTCAAAGAAATAGAAGCAAAAATAGAAAAAAATAAGAAAAAAATAGAACAAGGTAAAAAATCGATGTTAAAGGACTTTACAGACAGATTGAAAGGATAGGGACAATACAAATCGCTGTACTCTTTTTCAGGAAAGACCGATGCCCCCTCTCACGCATATTTTCGCGAAATTGCACAGGGGGTATTGTGTTAACTTGGTTTTAGCAACTCGAATGGCTGAAATTAAGGGAAAAAATGAAATGCTGTGCGCGAAAAGTATTGCCGATTTGTGTAGAAGTAGGGCTGCCTTGAAATAGGGCAGCTCTTTTTCAAATATTGTGTTGACTAATTTGCCCGGTAGAGTGATATATGTACATACCAAAAAGAAAGGTGGTATGTGCAATGATTACAGAGATTGATTTTAAGGTTAAAGGTGAGGAACGCAAGAAGCTGGCTTATGCCATAGCTGAATTGCTTGAAATTCCGGTAAAGTATACCAGAACACCCAAGTTTGATTATCTGATTGGAAGCTGCATTCTGGATAAGAACGGAGTGTTTCATGCATCCGAGGACTTGACAGAAAGTAAGTTGGAATTGGTTTTAGAACGGTTTTACAAAGGCGAGCCTATACAGCAATCAGAGCATTTGGAGGTTGTTATTACCGAGAATCAGGTTTCATTTCCATGGTTTCCACTTGCGTCTGAGCCGGATGCTGTGAATGCTAATACAGAATTTATTCCCAAACTGTGCGAATTAGCAATAAAGCTAAAACGAGTATCACTGACGGATAAAGAAGTTGAGAATGAAAAATACGCATTCCGATGTTTCCTCCTACGCCTGGGATTTATCGGAGACGATAGCAAGACTGCTCGCCGGATTCTTCTTCAAAATCTTTCTGGAAATTCAGCATTTCGCAAAGCATAAAATAATGCTATTCTTTGGTGCAGGGTGTCGTAGAGATGCCCTGTATTATTTTATCTTAAGAAGCTGTATGGCTTCCGGACGGATGAGCTTGCCATCGATACGCTTATAAGCTGCGTATCCGGTTAGATTTTCGCGGGCATACAGTTCTGTCAAGACTTTCACAGAAAGGGGCTGTCGCTCTAATATCCAGAAGTAGGACAAATCTCCAAATGCAACAGGAATGCTACTGTCTGCTATATCCGGCATATAGGGAGATATAACCACTGGCCTGCTTAAAATCGTGTCATCTGACTGACGCCACAGATAATTGCCATCCTTGTCTTTTAATGTTCTGAGGATTAATGCTGTATTGTCATTCATTAACCAGACGCCATTCTTCCTGAATTCAGGCTCGGTGGCAAAGTATAAGGCGATAATATCATCATAAGATAAACTTTCGGCAGTATCAATAGAACGTCCGATTTCGGCGGTTATTAAGAGGCCTGTTGGCTCGTTTATGCCGGTTCCGTTGATGAAAACCTGTTCTTCGGCTCTGCCAAATCTACGAGCAAATTCATTTGTTAAATACTTTTCTAGAGCGTTATTTATCTACCAGGATTGGAGTTAAGCCGAATACGAAATCCAATTATAATTTTGTAAAAAATCTTATGAAGAAAGAGGATTTTTATTATAAGAAGATAGGTGATGTGAAAACTTCGGATGCAAAGCTGTTTCTGATAAAGCTGCAGCAGGATGGAAAACGATATAGTACAGTAAAAACAGTGCGGGGCGTATTGAGACCAGCCTTTCAGATGGCGGTGGATGATGACATTCTGGTAAAAAATCCATTCGGATTTCAGCTTGCCGGAGTATTGGTAAATGACGCAGTTACAAGAGAGGCAATCACAAAAGACCAGATGAGAAAGTTCTTAAAATTTGTGCATGATGATGTGGTGTATTGCAAATACTATGAAGTGGTGTACATACTTTTTCATACGGGAATGCGAATATCAGAATTTTGTGGACTGACGCTAAAGGATATTGATTTGGAGAACAGAACCGTGAATATCGACCACCAGTTGCAGAGAACATCGGATATGCGATACATCATAGAAACCACAAAGACAGATGCCGGAACAAGAGTATTGCCGATTACAGAGGATGTGGCACAGATGTTTCAGGCAATCATCGAGGACAGAAATGCACCGAAAGTGGAGAAAACCATAGATGGATATAGTGGATTTCTATTTTACGATGATAATGGAATGCCACTTGTTGCAATGCATTGGCAGCACCGATTCAACCATATGGTTGGCAGATACAATGACATCTACCGGGTGCAGATGCCAAACATTACGCCTCATGTATGCAGGCATACTTACTGCTCGAATATGGCAAAATCGGGAATGAATCCAAAGACATTACAGTACCTCATGGGGCATTCGGATATATCGGTCACAATGAATGTGTACACGCATATCGGATTCGATGATGCTGAGGAAGAATTGAAACGGATGGAAGAGTTTAGGAAAGCACAGGCGGAGGTTGAGCAGAAGAAGGAGAAACCTATGTCGCAGAAGATGTTTAAGGTAGTTTAATATGGAAAAGAGATGACGCTCCGGCTTAGGTTGGGGCGTTTTTTCTATGGAAAAGAAGTGAAAATGACGATATAATATAAAATGGGCTGTTTGTATAAGGAGATTATATTTTGAAATATTATGGATTGAAAAATAAAATAAAAAAAGAAGATTTTCTTTATTGGTATGCAAAACGTAGAGCAAAATTATTATCGATTTTACCAGGAAAGAAAAGAGAATTTTGGAAAAATAATTATAACAATATTTTTGAGTATGAATATTGGGGGGGTAGAGATGACAATTCTTTGCCAGATGATTCATTTGTTGATATGTATTCAATAGTTGTAGCGGATTTGATTAGAAGAGAAGATATTAAGCAGCTACAAAAAGGAATACGATTATTATTACAAAAAAGACGTTCTAATCGTTTTCTAACAGCACCGATAGAAGGACTAGATGAGATATGCAAAAGAATTGAGCAGATGGATGAATCTCTACTTGCTTGGTATAATGTTGTGGAATGTGGATTGTGTGAGTTTAAAAATCATCCGCTTGAGAAGGTTATAGATTATTTTTCGGTAAAAATATGTAATGTTAATTCCGGATATCTTTCTTTGATTTTTAATATCAAGATAAAAGATGAAAAAAAAGAAGAATTGAAACGTATTATTGATAATAATTACTATGAAACTAGGGGATATGCTTATCAAACATTAACCGGAAAAAGTAAAGCTACTGGAGCATTTAAAAATTATTCTGTTGAACGATATAATGATAATTCTTTAAAGGCTGATAAGATATTTGAATGTATAAGCTATATAGAGTGGGAGTTTTTACAAGAACTTAGTTCATTATTTCCGTTTGTTTTTCACAATAGAAATAATTTGCCACCTAGAATAGAGGTGTACAGTACAAATATTGATTGGCGTGACAATAATAGATTTTTTTGGCATTCAATAGGAATTGAGGAATATCAAGGTCAATTTATAGATGAACAACACAAAATGTTTTACGAGAATACTCTTTCAGGAAGATATGGCAGATTGTATGCAAATAACAGGCTTCTTTATATATTCAAGGATGACGGAATTGAAATAGGACAATTTGAATCAATAAAGGATAAGGTTTATCATCATATCAAAGAGTATGCTATTGATTATTTTAAATTTATGTTTTTAGATATGCTGTCTAGAGAAGCTGGAAAAGCACTTGTAGACTACAAACATGAGTTAGATAAAATTAAGCTAAAGAGAAATAATTTAGAATTGCTACTGAAACTTAAATATAATTTTTCAAAAGAGATTGATGATTTTAACAGATATAAAAGAGATGATATCTGGGATAAATCAAAAAAGAGATTTGATGATGTATACGCATATAGTGATACGGTGTCGGAGTTAGCATCGAGAAAATTCTTTATTTCTCATACCGATTTTTGCAATAATGCTATTTCTGAATCAAGAAAAATTGATGATGATATGGGAATGATGCTTGACGAGTTTGAAGAGAAAAAGCTAATTTTACAAAACTTGGCAGATTATAAAAATACTGCTAATAGTATGCGGTTAAACGTGATAATGACAAGCTTAACGGCAATGACATTATTTTTTGTTATTTTTCCGGATAAGGCAAAGGAAATAGCAGATATTATATCTGCTATATGGAATTTTATAACAAGCAAAATATAATTGCAAAATGCTTAGTAGTAACCCAATCCCGTTTTACTACCAACTTTACTACTAACAGCCCGCAATAACTTGCTCCATCTTGCCCTATTTTGCCAAGATGACATCCCAAACACACATTTCACAAATCACCGAAATCCCTTGCAAAACAGGGCATTCCGGGGCAAAACAAGGAGAAATAAAACAATGATAAAAATACTTTTCATCTGCCACGGCAATATCTGCCGCAGTACAATGGCACAATTCGTTTTTCAGGACATGGTAAACCATGCCGGTCTTGCCGATGAATTTTTCATCGACTCAAAAGCAACAAGCACGGAGGAAATAGGCAACCCGCCGCACCGTGGCACGGTTCGCAAGATGAACGAGCTTGGCATACCGATGCAGCCACATTTTGCATCACAGGTCACAAAGAGCGATTATAATAAATTTGACTATATAATAGGAATGGACAAGTGGAACTATAAGAATATGATGCGTATTTTTGGCGGTGATCCGGATGGAAAGGTGTCGCTTCTGCTTGAATTTGCGGGAAGTGGCAGGGATATTGCCGACCCGTGGTACACGGGAAATTTTGATGACACATACAAAGATGTAAAAGAGGGATGCGAGGCACTGTTAGACAAATGTGTCGGTGAAATATAAGCCTGACACAGATTGTCAGGCTTATACAACAGTGATTAGAATTTGCAAGATTACTTAAAATGAGTTTTGTTCGTTGGGTGCCATGTGCTGTATATACAACAGTGATTAGAATTTGCGTGATTACTTAAAATAAGTTCAACCCGTTGAGTGCCATGCTGTATATACAACAGTGATTAGAATTTGCGTGATTACTTAAAATAAGTTCAGCCCGTTGAGTGCCATGATGCATATATGACAGCGTCAAACCTGAATTCTGGTTTATCAATGACGGAAGTACGGATAAAGTCATGCTATATATATGACAACATTAAACCGCCAAAAATTTATCATCTACGGGTGATACGAATCGTTGATGTAAGACTTGTGTTATGTTAGAATTGTAATTAGTGTATTGTATCATTGATACAATATACCAGGTGTGAATGGAATTTTATATGATGTTGGGGCAAAAGGCATCTTGCATCATTATATAAAAGGGTATAAAAGGGTTAAACTTTTTTGAAAGAGAGGAAACTCTTAATGAAATGGAATTATGATTTTTACATAGCATCATCAGTTGTGTTAATAGTTCTTATAATATATTATTACAGGGTTGCTGAACTTAATAAACTTTCACGGAGAATATATGGATATTTTCAGATAATCTGTCTGGCAAGTTGTGTAACGGATATGCTTTCAACAGTAGTTCTTAGAAAGTATTTTCCGAATATGACAGGTCTTAATTATTTTGGTCAGATGGTTGGATATACTTTTCAGCATTTGATACCGTGTATGTACTTTTTTTATATAGTATCAATGGCACGAGATATAAAGACCATAAGAAAAAAGATGCTTTTTTGGGCGATTCCTGCGATAATAGAGCAGTTTATGATATGGACAGATTATTTTACTGATGCCTTATTTAGTTATTCGGTCAGTGAGGGATACCGGCGTGGACCATTTATGCCGGTTCTTATAGTATGTACTGTTTATTACTTTGCAGCAGCTATTGTGCAGGCATTTTCAAAAGAAAGTGTTTTAGAACGCCGTTATAAACTTGTCACAATATGGTTTATGCTTTTAAGTTTTGCAGCTATGCTTACACAGATGCTTAATCCGGAAATTGTAGTTATAGGTGCGAGTAGTGCATTAGGATGTCTTATTATGCAGATGACATTGCAAAACAATATTCTTATCAGACAGGCAAACCACAAGGAGATTGAGGCAAGACAGGCTGCTGAGGAGGCAAATAGAGCAAAGTCAACATTTCTTGCAAATATGTCACATGAGATAAGAACACCTATGAATGCAATATGCGGTATGGCAGATATTCTTGAAAAATGTGAACTCACGCCACTTGAACATGAATATGTAGAAACGATACAGACGGCAGCAGAGTCATTGTTGTCCATTATAAATGATGTACTCGATTTTTCAAAGATAGATGCGGGCAAAATGGAACTCTGTCCTGTTGAGTATCGTTTTGATTCATTTATAGAGGGGATTGAAAATGTTATTTCTGCCAGGATTTTTGATAAAAAACTTGAGTTTGAGGTTTCTATGTCCGAAGGAATCCCAATATATATGTACGGTGACTATGCTAAGATTAACCAGATCCTTATCAATATATTGAGCAATGCAGTCAAATTTACCGATTCGGGAAAGATTAAACTTGATATACGCTCAAAGCAGATCAATAAGAACAATATTGAACTGAGTTTTGCCGTTAGCGATACCGGTATAGGTATTAAAAAAGAGGATATGGGTAAATTGTTCAATCAGTTCAGCCAGGTTGATGCCATGCGTAACAGAAAGCGTGAGGGAACTGGTCTGGGACTGGCACTTGCAAAAAAAATAGCACAGCTTATGGGTGGGGATATTGAAGTCCGGAGTGAGTACAATGTTGGAAGCTGTTTTACGGCAAGGATTAACCAGAGAATATGCAATGATGATAGCGAGGAGTTGAGACGGGAGGCAGCAGATAAGTACAGAAATAAGACTATATTTTTATATGAAAATGACTATAGCAGCAGAACGCATTTGATAGAGATTTTTGAACAGCTTAATCTACATGTTATTTGTATTAATTCCATAGACGAGATAGGCAGAGAAGTGTATAATATATATTCAGATGAACAAAAATTGTTTGTTTACAATTATAATGCTTATCTTAGGGTTAAAAATAAATTTTCAAGTAAGGAGTTGTTAAAAAAGATAAAAAACATTGCTCTGCTTGAATTTTATACTGTTTTTGAAGAAAACGAGATGCCGGGATTATATATAAGAAAGCCCTATGATTTGTTCAAAATTTACAGAGTCTTATTTGAAGAAAAATTGGACGGGTATAATATTAATGCCATTGGAAAATTGTTAAAAAATGGTCATGCAGATAATTCGCTCATAAAGCTTGATAATGCAGATGTTGAAGTTGATAAGTCTCGTTCATATAAAGAAAATAATCAGCCTGAGTGTAGACAAAAGGCTGTCAATGTCAGTGATAATGACATTGAGAAAGCTCAGGAAAGCGGAGATGTTAGAGAAAAAACGAATAGAAACATTAAGGAAGAAAATTTTGAAAAACAGGATTCTGCCGTGAAAGTTTCGGGTGATATGTTTAAAAATATAAGAGTTGCTATTGTTGATGACAACAAGGTTAATCTTAGAGTTGCGGTAACTCAGTTAAGGCAGCTGGGTGTTATGGCAGAGGTGTTTTCAAGTGGCGGTGCAATTATTAAGGCACTTGAAAGAGAGCGTAAATATGATATGATATTTATGGATCATATGATGCCTGAAATGGATGGCATTGAGACCACGAAAGTAATACGAAATATGGCTTCGCAAGATTGCAAAGATGTTCCTATCATAGCACTTACCGCAAATGCGGTTACGGGTGTAGAGATAGAATATAAAGAAGCGGGAATGAACGGCTGGATGTTTAAACCGGTAAAACTTGATGATTTTAAGGAGATACTACTTAAGTTTGTATCAAAAGAAAAGGTGTCTTAGGTTTGAATAAGGGGGATTAATATGGATGGAAAAATTTTTGAAAAGCTTATTGAAGTGTCAGAGTGTGCATTCTTTATTTCAAAGCCGGGCGGCGAAATGGAAATAACATATGCAAGTAAAAAATTTTATTCAATATTACAATACACGAAAGAGGAGTTTCAGGAGAAGTTCAAAAACAGTCTTATGGCTGTAATCCTGCCGGAAGAAAAACAGAAAGTTAAAAATCTTATAGCAAGACAGTTTGCAGCCGGCGGTGCAGTAAACATTGAATGTAGGGTAAAAAGAAAAGATGGGACTATCGCATGGCTTTCAATTTCAGCGAAAACCCTGTTACATATGTCGGAAAACAGATTTTTCTGTTCCTGCCTGGACATAACAAAATCCAGGAATAATGTTGAAAATATGTTTAAGGCAAAACATGAGATTGATGTTATCGCAAACAGTATTCCGGGAGGAGTATTGAAAATCCGTATGAAAGACATGAAGATTCTTTATGCCAATGACGGATATTATATGTTGTCAGGGTATTCGAGAGCCGAATTTCATATAAATTTTGGAGACTACTGTGATAAAATAATTTATCCTGCTGACATGAAGATGGTTAAGAGTGTTTTTGGAACGACTGTCGAGAACAATGGTCTTCTTGGCTTTGAGCATCGCATCGTTGGCAAGACCGGTCATACAAAATGGCTTTATGTGAACGGCCGCAAGATTGATGATGAGAGCGGTGAGGATGTATATTTATGTGTTCTTATGGATGTTACATCCAGAAAAAGCATGGAGGCAGAGTTTGAGGAGAATATCAGAAGATTTAAGTATGTCTCAGAGTATCTAAAGGAGACTATGTGGACATATGATATAAATAATAAAACTTTTACGAGGAGTGGAAGTCTCGGCGAATCTTTTTCAAAAGAAAACTTTTTAAGGACATGGGATGACATGCCTGAGATGCTTGAACTTTTCCATCCGGATGATGCAAAGATATTTGAAAAGAATGTAAAAAACAGAATTGAAAATATCGGAAGCAGCCGCTATATATACAGGATAAGAGATAACAGTTCAATGTTTAGAAATGTTGAGATATGTGCCGTGTCTGTATCTGATAATGGCGATGATAAGCCGGATAAAATTTATACGGTTACCAGACTTGTAGATAATGCCGAAGAAATTTCATCAAGACTCGACCATGAGAGAGAAGAGATTTCAGAGCGCAACAAGCTTGTAAATATGGCTAAGTCAGCACAGGCACAGGCTGAGGACAATATTACATCACTTATGCCGTATGCTTCATTTATGAATAAGGCAGAAAAAATTCTTAGTGAGAGAAAAGAAAAAGAGCATTATGCACTTGTATGTGCCGATATAAATGAGTTTAGAAAATTCAGCCATCATTATGGTTTTTCAATAAGCAACAGGATTTTGGAAGAATTCTCAAAAACACTTCTCAACAATCTTGCAAAAGAGGGTGTTTGCTCACGAGTTGACGGAGATTATTTTGTATTGCTCACAAAATATGAGAGTCACAAAGAGCTTCTGCGTATGATGTCCGAGATGGTAAGAGCAAGAAATGTTGCTGAGGAAGAAGAAAAGGATGTAAATATAGAGTTTGGAACTACCACGGGAATTTATCTTGTTCAGGAGTCAGACTGTGAACTGCTTGAAATGCTTGAAAAGGCAGATATGGCAAGAAGAAGTATAAAAGGGCTTCGTGGAAACCATTATGCGATATATACCGATGACCTTAAGAGTGAGCAGTTCAAGGAAGAAGAAACAATAAGTGAAGTTTATGATGCGGTAAGAAATAATGATATAGAGATATGTTATATGCCTAGAATAAAAGATGACAGGGAAAGTATTGTCGGCTGCAAGGCTGTTCCAAGAGTACAGTTAAAGGATGGTCATGTCCTTGAATCTGATGAATTGACAAGACTTATCGAGCGTGGCGGAAAACTGAGCAGTTTTGCATTGGCTACTTTATCGACCGTATGCTGCAGCGTCGGGGCATGGAAAAAACTTGGAAACAAAATCGTGCCGTTTTCAATAGAAATGACGGCGAGCGAGCTTTCAATACACAATGTTGTCAGAAAAATAGATGATATTGTTGTTGAAAAGAACGGACTTGAACCAAAGGATGTTATCATAGAAATTCAGGAGAGGTATCTTGCGGACATGACAACGGTGCTTGAAATGGCAATAGAGAAGCTGTGCGGCAGGGGTTACAATGTAGTTATAAGCAGATTTGGAACAGACCACACGGCTATCCACTCTATCAGAAAGTTAAATGTAACGGGAATCAAATTCCACGGAGAGTATTTCAATGAATACATGACATCGGAGAAAGAGTGCATTATATTAAGTAAGACCGTTGAGATGGCAAAGAGTCTTGGTCTAACAGTTACCTGCGGAGGAATACACACACCTATGCATGAGGAATTTGCCAAAAAGATAGGCTGCGAGATGTTTGAGGGTGATATGTATTACGGTGCAGTCAGGGCAAATGTATTTGAAAAATGTTTTCTGTCAAATTTATAAGAACTGTAATTTTATAAAAGGAGTTCCTGATTTTACAGAATAGAGCAATAAGCAGTTGGGACTTGTTTATAATAGTGCAGTAGGAAAGAAAAATATTTTTGCTGTTTACATCTGTGGGATGACAGTCAATGTTTCAGGTTGCAATATTTCGATAATATGTGTAAAATAAAATGGATGTCGGGTGACATTTAAGCATGATGCAGCCGGCAGCGAAATTCGTTTATAAACGGCTTTAAAATTTAGCTTTGAAAAGCCGTATGATTATGACTATTAAAATGACAAAAGAAGTAAAAGGAGATAAAAAATGATAGACATAAAATTTCTGAGAGAAAATCCGGATATTGTAAAGCAGAATATTAAAAACAAATTTCAGGATGACAAACTTCCTTTAGTAGATGAAGTTATAGAGTTCGATGCTAAGTCAAGACAGGCAAAGCAGGATGCAGATGCACTCCGTGCTTCAAGAAAATCAATTTCAAAAGAAATCGGTGCACTTATGGCTCAGGGTAAGAAAGAAGAAGCTGAGGCAAAGAAAGCAGAAGTTTCAAAGAATGCTGAAAAACTTGCGGAGTTAGAAGAACTTGAAAAAGAGTATCAGGAAAAAGTAAAAGAGAGAATGATGGTCATTCCAAACATTATCGATCCTAGTGTTCCTATAGGTAAAGATGACAGCGAAAATGTTGAGATTGAGAAATTTGGTGAGCCTGTTGTTCCTGATTTTGAAGTGCCATATCATACAGAGATTATGGAAAAATTTGATGGTATAGACCTTGATGCAGCAGGAAAAGTTGCAGGAAACGGTTTCTATTATCTTATGGGAGATATTGCAAGACTTCATTCAGCAGTTATTTCATATGCCAGAGATTTTATGATTGACAGAGGATTCACATATTGCATACCACCATTTATGATTAGAAGTAATGTAGTTACCGGTGTTATGAGCTTTGCTGAGATGGATGCCATGATGTATAAGATCGAGGGAGAAGATTTATACCTCATCGGAACAAGTGAACATTCAATGATCGGTAAATTTATCGACACTATTGTTGATGAGAAAGAGCTTCCAAAGACTCTTACAAGCTATTCACCATGTTTCAGAAAAGAGAAAGGTGCTCATGGTATAGAGGAGCGTGGAGTTTACCGCATACATCAGTTTGAAAAGCAGGAAATGATAGTTGTATGTAAACCTGAAGAAAGCAAGATGTGGTTTGATAAATTATGGCAGAATACGGTTGACCTGTTCAGAAGTCTTGATATTCCTGTTCGCACACTTGAGTGCTGTTCAGGAGATCTTGCAGACCTTAAGGTTAAATCTATTGATGTTGAAGCATGGTCACCTCGTCAGAAGAAATACTTCGAGGTTGGAAGCTGTTCAAATCTTGGTGATGCACAGGCACGCCGCCTTCAGATTCGTGTTCGTGGCGAGAATGGTGAAAAATACTTTGCACACACCCTCAACAATACGGTTGTTGCACCACCTAGAATGCTTATCGCATTTCTTGAGAACAATCTTCAGGCAGATGGAAATGTGCGTATTCCTGAGGCACTCAGACCGTATATGGGTGGCAAGGAGTTTTTAGGTAAATAATCATAACATTTAGATTTGTTTTATTGCAGACCGTAATGTTACATCTATAAGGTATGTCATTGTCTGCATATACTATACAGCAGATGAATTGGAGGGATTGCACATGACACTTGACAGAAAAGACTTTAAGAAAAAGCTGGATGAAAATGTGCATGAATGTGCACAGTGTGGTCGTATATTAAATAAGGTGTATAAGGATGACCTTTGTCCGGAGTGCAAGGATTTGAATTTGTTTGCGGAAGTAAAAGATTATATCCGGGAAAATGAAGTAAAAGAAATAGATGTTGCAGAACATTTTGGAATACCTGTTTCAAAAGTCCGCAGATGGATAAAAGAAGGTCGTATTCAGTATAAAGAAGGGGAAAATATTACACCAATTCATTGTCAGATATGTGGAAAAACCATAGATTTTGGTTCTGTATGTCCTGAATGTAGAAGGAAAAATGGTCTTCACATATATGCAAAAAAATCTTATAGTGATGATGATATACAAAGTGCAATGAGATTTTTAGGTAAAAGTGAAGAGGGCAAAAGATATTAGTATAAAGAATAAAAAAGAAGCAGTGCGGTTTTTTTCGTGCTACTTCTTTTTTAATGTAGTAAAATGCTAGTAATGTAATGCCAATGAGAATTGCTTTGCTATTTTATATTCAAATTGTATAACAAATTGCACAAAACAGCACTGATTTCTGTGGCTTTTTATAAATGTAAGAAATGATATGATAGATTTAGATTTCAAATGTTTTGTATTGATTGCAGCAATATTTTGTGGATATATATTGCGTCAAAGTCAGCTTATATATCGTTATAAATAAATAAGCAGGTTGTTTGCTGAATTGATTATATGCTGTGTTAATCATTGATTATGACAGTTTTACAAACACAAAAAAGCATAATGAAAAAAGGGGAGGAGTAAAATGATAAGATTAGAGAATATATACAAATATTACTATTCTGAGTCATCGGTCACACAGGCACTCAGAAATGTAAATCTTGAATTTTCAAAAGGTGAGTTTGTTGCCATTACCGGAGAGAGTGGCAGTGGAAAGACGACGCTTTTAAATGTGATAAGTGGTATTGATACATACGACGAGGGCGAGATGTATGTCAATGGACAGCCTACATTCCAATATGATGATGACGACTGGGAGGCGTACCGCCGAAATAAGATAGGCTTTGTTTTTCAGAATTACAATCTTATAGGTCACTATACCGTACTCGACAATATGATAAGTGCACTCCTTATACTCGGTGTCGGCGAGAAGAAAGCAGAGAAAAAGGCGTTAAAATATCTTGAGAAAGTCGGACTGAAAGGTTTTGAGAAAAGCAGGGCTTCAAAACTTTCAAGCGGTCAGAAACAGAGACTTGCCATCGCAAGAGCACTTGCAAAAGAGACGGATATTATCATGGCGGATGAGCCGACAGGAAACCTTGACAGCGAGACTGGACTTCAGATAATAAAACTTTTGGCTGAATTATCAAAAGAAAAACTTGTTATCATGGTAACTCACAATTATGAACAGGCACAGGACTATGTGACGAGAAAGGTTAAGATACATGATGGTGAGATAGTGCTTGATGTGGCAGTAAATACGGATAAGAGGATAAATTATAAAGCTGAACAGCCGAGTGATGATAAAAATGCGGATGCCGGGGAAAAATTAGGAAATCAGCCGAAAAACACACAGGTAGATTTAAATCAAAAGAGGAAAGAAGAAAACAGCATCGCAAGGTATTTTGCGTGGAAAAACTTTTCTACACAAAAATTAAGAGGGCTGTTGTTTATAGTGTTTTTTATGGTTGTTTCAACTGCATCATTCTTGTTTTTAGGTCAGATATATTCCAATATTGATGATTCATCAACAAAAAAATATGACGATTCAGTTTATTATAATGGTGATAAGACAAGAATATCCGTAAGGAAAAAAGACGGAACATCTTTTAATAAGAGTGATATAGAAAAACTGAATAAGATAAAATATGTAAAAAATACAGATATATGCGACAAGGCAGATGATATAAATTATTACTGCGAGGAGGGAAAGGATTATAAATATTCATATGGTGCGGTAGAGTCAGATGGTTCATCATATGGTGCATTGGATTCGGATGATTCATCATCTTCATATAGCATCCGTACACAGTCGGAGAACAACTGGACATTTGCAAAAGGTATTAAAAAGGCCGTAAAACAAGATATGAATGTTAATTTTATCAAAAAAAATAAGTTTATGAGGTCGGTTAGCTGCATTACAAAATCAGACCTTGTGAAAGGAAGTCTTCCAAAGAAAAACAACGAGGTTGTCGTATATTCAAAGGACAGTTCAGTAGTCGGAACGACGAAGAGGTTTTATTTTACGGCAAAAAACATTTGGGGAATGGACGGATATTACTACGAGGATATGAAAATTACAGGTTGCCTTAAGGAAGAGACAGAGCAGGCATATTTTGCAGAAAGTCTTTGTAATATGCTTTCGTCATCAGATGATGGGGCAAAATTTAAGATTGATTTTATGTATGATACAAAGACAGACAGTTATCAGGGAAGTTACAAATTGATTCCGATATACAGTGAAACAAGGGACAACCTGTATGACAGTAGTGCAGACATGACTGAGGATGAGGACACAAAAGACAAAGATTATGATTATAGAAATGGAGTGCCATCCGGCGAAAAAGCAAGAGCTTCATGCAATACACAGGTTACATTAAATAATTTAGGTACTTATGATGAAACATACGATGAAGATGCAACTGCGATGATGGGGACAGACAGACTTACCATCACAAAAAAAGATAAAAATGGTGAGCTGACAGGAGAAAGTGATAAGCTTGTGCTTGAAGTGACAAAAGAAGTGACTGATTATTCGGACAGGTTTATAGAAATCTCAAAGCATCTTTATTATAAGTATTTCAAGAATGAGAGCAATCAGGCAGCGGTTTATATCAGCAATTATGCAAAGACGGATAAAGTTATAAAAAGTATTGAAAAGCTTGATAAAAATTATGAGGCTGTAAGTGCCTATAGAATGTCACTTGGAGAATATAATGATGAAAAAGTATCAGAGCGGCTTGTAACACTTGGAATAGCACTTGGAGTTCTTGTAATGCTTATTATACTTGAAATCTTTATTCTTCGTTCACTCATGAAGATTAAGATTAAAGATTATTTTGTACTTAAATTTATAGGTATGAAGTTGAATACGATAAACAAGATAAGTATTATGGAAATGTTTTCGTATTGTGCGGTCACGATTTTTTTTGTGATAGTGGCGGCAAATATTATCGCATTGTGCGGCAGCAGTGTAATGATTGATATGCTTGCCTATTATACGATTCCGTTTTATCTGGTTTTTATAGTGTATAATCTTATTCTGTGTGGTGTTACGGTAAAAGCGTTTAATAAGTTACTTGTACAACGAATGATTAAGAATTGATGTATGAGCAGGCAGAAGAACGGATTGCAAATATCGGCATGACTTGTACCGGAGGGAGGCTTGAAGGATGATCAGAGTTAAAAAATTAAATAAATATTTTAATAAAGGAAAAAATAATGAACTCCATGTGTTAAATGATATAAATCTGGAGTTTGAAAATAATGGACTTGTCGTAATCTTAGGTGAGAGCGGTTCGGGAAAAACAACGCTTTTAAATACGATAGGCGGACTTGATGTGTTTGCCGATGGTGAGATAGATTATGACGGTGAGACTGTAAACGGATATTCGCCAAAGAAGATAGAAAAAATAAGAAATGACAAATTCGGATATATATTTCAAAATTATTATCTTTTGATGGATAACTCTGTTGAGTATAATGTAAAACTTGCACTTAGCGTTTATGATATGACGGATGAGGAGAAGCAGGAGCGGACGGAGTATGTTCTGGATGCCTTAAATATGGGGCGTTACAAAAAGAAACTTGTCTCGGAACTTTCAGGTGGACAGCAGCAGAGAGTATCTATAGCAAGAGCACTTGTAAAAGCACCATCAATAATACTTGCCGATGAGCCGACTGGAAATCTCGATGAAGAAAACACGATAAACACTATGAGTCTTTTGAGAAATATCTCAAAGGAATGTCTTGTAATAGTTGTATCACACGAAAAACGCATATCAAAATTTTTTGCTGACCGGATAATCGAGATACAGGACGGACAGGTAAAGAAAGATTATAAAAATAAAGCTACAAAAAGCTATGAAAAGGCGGACGACTCTAATATATATTTAAGAGAGCTTTCAAAAGAGAGCATGGAAAATGATGATTTTAGGATAAATATATATAAGGACAGCCGGCAGATAAAGGGTAATGCGGATAAAGAAAATAGTAAAATAATATCCGGAGAAAATATAAGTGAAAAAATAAAAACTGTGGCTGCACAAGATGAGGAAAATCAAGGGAATGAAATAAAAAATGAGACTGACAAGATAGTGCTCAATTTTGCATGGAAAGACGGAAAACTCTACATACAAAATCTTTCTGACACAGAGATAGCCTTTGAAGGGGAGGAGTCAGGTTGTCAGATGGTGGATGACAAAAAGCCACAGATAGACATAAGCAGTGTCGATGAGATAGATTATTCGCTTGAAAAGCCAAAAGCAGGCAGAACTGCAAAGCTTCCGTTTAGGGAGATAGTAAAAATGGCGAGAGAAAATTTAAAACTTCTCGGAAAAAAACAGGCATTTATGATAGGAACGCTTTTGATGGTATCAGTGCTGTTATCCGTAGGTGCGGCGGATTTTACAAATCGTATGTCGATAGATAAACAGAGTGTTGTGAAAAGTGATTCTCATGTTGTTACGGTGCAGTTAAGTCCGGTGGAGGGGGTTTTTGACGATCAGCTCAATAAAGCGGCGAAAGATTTTATCGGAAAAATAAAACAGGAAAACAAATATTCAGATATATTTATTTCTGCAAATTGCGATATGGCGATAAAATATAACGGATACAGTCAGCTTGGGGGAAGTGTTGCAAAACTTAGCGGATATTCGTTTATTTCAAATAAACATTTGAAAAAATCATCACTTATATGTGGAAAAATGCCGGAAAACAGGGATGAAGCGGTAGTCGATAAATGGGTGCTTGAAAACTTTATGAAATCGGACAGTGCCATAGCACCGTTATACAAAAAAGTTGATGATTTTATCGGAACAACGATAATATCACCGGCAAATCAGATTGAGTTTAAGATAACAGGAGTGTCCGACACAGGAGAACCGGATATATTTGTTGAAGAAAATAAACTGCTAGGTCTTTCATATTCTGCTATGAATCTTGCTTCACTTGATGAGATGAAACGGATTTATGCGGATAAAAAAGGCAGTGGAATAAAATCAGATACTAAGCTTGAAAGCAAAAAAGTGCTTGCGAGAAAATCCATATATAATCAGGATAAGATGATGGGTTCATTTTTGTTTACGGATCAGAGGTATGGAACATTTGAGATTGTAGGGTATTTCGATGATGATATAAATGTAGATTATATTGCAAATGAGCAGGACTGCGAAAATATACGAACTACCTATAATGCATATTCAAAGTCATTTGATGTTTATACTGATGATGTAGACGGTGCGATAAAATATTTAAAGAAAAAAGCATCAGCTTACAGAAAAAAATATTTTACGGCGAGTGTAAAATGCCAATACAATAATCAGCTTAATAAATATAGGGAAAAGCGTAAAATGAATGTTGGTACAAAAAATATTGTCACAATCGCACTTGCGGTACTTGCATTTATAATGATATACTTTTCAATAAAATCAAATGCTGTTTCGAGAATAGAAGAACTGACGGTTTACAGACTTCTTGGAATAGAAAAGGGAAGCATACTACAGGCATATGTACTCGAAATGATGATGCTTTGTGCATACACCGTACTGCCGGGGGCATTGATAACAAGCAGTATTATAAAATTTATGGCACAAGTGCCATCGCTTCAGATAAAAATGATATATCCGTGGTGGGCGGTTCTGCTGCTGATAATCATTATTTTTGCAATAAACATAATACTCAGCATACTTCCGGTAAACAAGATAATATCAAGGCCACCTGCAGAACTTGCGGTAAAGGACTGATGGATATGCAGCGAAGAAAGAATAAAGATAAAAGAAAGGAAATCAAAGACATGGAAACAAGAGTAGAGAAAACAATAGAAAGACACAATAAAGGATATAACTGTGCACAGGCGGTTGCCTGCACATACTGTGACCTTGTCGGAATGGACGAGGAAACAATGTTCAAGGCAACAGAAGCATTAGGACTTGGAATGGGCGGCATGGAAGGAACCTGCGGTGCACTTACCGGTGCGTGTGTTGTAGCAGGAATGAAAAACAGTTGCGGAGACCTTGAAAATCCTGTAAGTAAAGGTGAAACATACAGTTATTCAAGACAGATATTAAAAAAATTCCTTGACCAGAACAAAGCCACACGCTGCAAAGACTTAAAAGGTGTGGAAACAGGAGTTGTCTTAAGAAGCTGCCAGGACTGCATAAGAGATGCTGCAAAGTTTTTGGAAGAAGTAGTGTTTGCCGAGTAAGTAAATTACAGATATTTTCAGAACTGAAAATATCGTATGGAAAAAGAAGAACATAAAGATTTTGGCAATTAAGGATGCGAAGCATTGCCAAAATCCTGCTGTCCACAGTTTGTGGACAGTAGTGTTTGCCGAGTAATAGTTAAGTGAGTTACAGATATTTTCAGAACTGTTACATTCAGCCATAAAATAAATTTCTCTCCCCCTTTAAAAATGATAAAAGTTGTGTTATATTATAAAAGAGTACAATTTTTTAGATGAAAATTTTTATCTGAGTTATTATAATAAGGAAAATGAAGATAGTAAATGAAAAAGAAAGGGGATGTTTGAGATGGATACCGCTGTTTATAATCATCTGATGACGCAGTATCGACCAAAAGAGCTGACTAAATATGATACACACAAAGCATCAGAACTTAGAAGTGTTGTAAATCAGATTGCTAAAAAAACAAAGACATCTCCGATATATATGGTTAGGCTTACAGATGCAAAACAGTCATATGCACTTGGTGTCAAAGAGTCGTCCATGCTTCTTGGGACAGGACTTAAAGAGCTTTCAGACACTTCAGCAGATGGTGTTTTTTCTAAGAAGAAAGCATATGCATCTGATCCTGAAAAAGTCGGAGTTGAAATAGTAGATGAGGACGAGGAAAAACTTCCCGATGAGTTTTCACTTAAAGTTGAGAAGCTTGCCACTCCACAGTATAACATTGGAAATCCGGTTTATGGTTCAAGCCAGAGTCTTCCGGGGGGAACATACAAGTTCAGGATAAGTGTTCTTGATGATATGTATGATTTTCAGTATAATATTAAAAAAGACTCGGATAATGCGGAAGTTATGAATGGAGTTGCGTCATTTATAAATAAAGCAAATATCGGTCTGAATGTTGGAGTCGTTCCAAATGATAGCGATGACAGAGTAAGGATGAGTATTGTTTCCGATGCAACGGGAAACAGCGGAGACGAGAGGATATTTACACTCACTGACAGGAACAGTGACGGAAAGCTGGGGATAGTCGATTATTTTGGATTAAATGAGCAGGAAAAGAGTGCAACAAGTTCAAAATTTTATATGGATGGCGTAGAAAAGAGTACGCTGGCAAATGAATTTACCATTGGAAAAGCACTCAGGGTATCATTAAAGGGAATAAATATTGACGGTGACGGTATCAGTATCCGGTACAGACCCGACAGTGAGAAGATACTTACGAGCCTAAATAAAGTAAAAGATGCTTACAATTATATGATAGAGGGCTCAGATGAGTACGCAAAGATAACAAACAAGACATCAAAACTTGCGTCAGAACTTAAATATCTTGTCGAGCCGTTCAAGTCAGAGATGGAATCATGTGGTCTTTTATTTGAAGAAAACGGCACGATGAAAATAGATGAATCACTTGCAACTCAGGCGATTAACGATGGAGATATGCAGAAGCTTTTTGCATCAGATTCGGATTTATCAAAACGCCTGCTCGGTAAAAGCGAGAGTGTAAAACTTGACCCTATGGAGTATGTAGACAAACTTCTTGTCTCATACCCAAACTACACAAAAGAGGGTGTGGGTTACTCCTATATCACTTCGCTTTATAGCGGAATGTTGTTTAATTACTATTGCTGATTGTCTGGTAAGATACGAAGAAAAGTCTCATTACCCTTGGGTGATGGGGCTTTTTTTGTTATTTAACTACAGCGTCAGGTGCATCATCATCTGTCTTGTCATTAGAAGAATGGTCAATGGAAATCACGACTTTATGCGGCAGACACACGATAGTCTCGCCCTCATATCTTATACTGTGCTTTTTAACACAGGTCTGGTCAGGGCAGTCGGCTTCGGTCATGTCGGCAGTACCGCCGCTTATTTTAAGAACATTTTTACCGCCGTTTACCCCATTTATCGTAACGGTCTTGTCAACATCAATGGGATAAGAAGCGGTAACTTTGCCATCAACCTTAACCGTGACAAACTTACCTGATTTATTAAAATATAACTTGTAAGCCGCAAAACAAATGACAGCGGCGACGACAACGCATATGATAAGGATAATGTCATTGCGTTTTTTTGCGTCTTGTAAATTCATGGTTAAAATCCTTTCATTATAATAAGTAGTAGGTAATTGCGAAACTAATTGTATGTTGTTTTAATTGCAAAAAAATAGCAAATACTATTTTATATATTGAGTGTATAACAAAAAGCAAGTATTATTATATACAAAAAAATATCTATATAAAAGTGTAAAAGAAAAAAATTATACTAAAAAGATAAAAATAATCGTTACTGTTCATACATAAACTTCTCATTATCTGTTAAGTGAAATACTGACAAATGAGTTTGTAATATTAAAGTGTATATAAAAGCAGATACAAAAAATATAAAACATTTTAATAATATAACATTTAGTATTTATTAGAAAATATGTAAAAATATACCACAATCAGCTTAGAATGGAATTTTATTCTGGCAGAAGGGCGTTAGAACTGCGTCGGTATTTAGTGAGCGTTATTTGCTCACTTATGTACCGCTACGCAGTTCTCTGAGTGCAAACGTCCCTGATGCAGAATAAAATTCCATTCTAAGCGTCCGTTGATTGCACAATGAAAATCCCCAAAAACCACTTGACGAGGGGTGCATTTTTGTGATATATTTGATAAGCGATGTAACAGGTCTTTTTTTTATGCCTAAAATTCTTTAGCGATATTAAGAAAAAGGTCATGGTAAAAAGCCATGAAAACAGAACTAATCGTAACACAAAATATTATATGGAGGTGAAACCTGTGAGAGTAAAAATTACATTAGCATGTACAGAATGTAAGCAGCGTAACTATGATACTACTAAGGAAAAGAGAAATCATCCTGACAGAATGGAAACAAAGAAGTATTGCAGATTCTGTAGAAAGCACACAATGCACAAAGAGACAAAATAAGTCTTAGTAAATATGCAAGCAATGCTTGTTACAGTAGGAGGCAGTTATGGGAGATTCCGAAAACAAAGAAGTATTACAGAACGAAGCAGTTGCAGAAAATAAACAGGCAGACAATGCTGTTGATACAAAAAAAGCAGACAAGCCTGTAAAAGATAAATCTGCAACAGATAAATCTGTGAGAAAAAAAGGTGGTTTTTTCCGTTCATTAAAGTCAGAGTTCAAGAAAATCGTATGGCCTGACAAGGAGACAACCATCAAAGAAACTACTGCGGTAGTTATTGTAACAGTTATTTTGGGCGCAATCATTGCTCTGCTTGATTTTGTTATCAAGACAGGCCTTGATAAGATTATTCAGATGGGTTAAGGTGATAGATTATGGCAGATACAGAAGCGCGTTGGTATGTGGCTCATACTTATTCAGGGTATGAGAATAAAGTAAAAGCAGACATAGAGAATACTATCGTAAATCGTAATCTTCAAGATCAGATTTTAGAGGTATATGTACCTATGCAAGAGGTTGAAAGGGAAGGAAAGGACAGCAAAAAGCTTGTTCAGCAGAAAATGTTCCCTGCATATGTTTTGATAAAGATGTTTATGAATGATGATACATGGTATGTTGTCAGAAATACTCGCGGTGTTACAGGATTCGTTGGTCCGGGATCAAAGCCGGTTCCACTTACGGATGAGGAAGTGGCAAGCATGGGACTTATGAGTTCGGTAGCTGAAGCTCCATTTAGCATAGGCGATTCTGTAATCGTCACATCGGGCATCTGGGAAGATACGGTTGGTATTGTTCGCCAGATAGATCTCAAGAACAAAACAGTCACGATAAATATTGATATGTTTGGTCGTGAGACACCAACTGAATTGAGCTTTAATGATGTAAAAGTTTGTGACTAATTAAAGCAATGCAGTTTCAGATTGTTACCATGTATTTATTATTTAGGAGGTAAATTAAAAATGGCTAAGAAAGTCGAAGGATATATTAAATTACAGATTCCTGCAGCAAAGGCAACACCAGCACCACCTGTTGGTCCTGCTCTTGGTCAGCACGGAGTTAATATCGTACAGTTCACAAAGGAGTTCAATGCTAAGACGGCTGGACAGGAAGGAATGATTATTCCTGTTGTTATCACTGTATATCAGGATAAGAGCTTCAGCTTCATCACAAAGACTCCACCGGCAGCAGTTCTTATAAAGAAAGCTTGTAACATCCAGTCTGGTTCAGGTGTTCCTAACAAGACTAAGGTTGCTACAATCACAAAGGCACAGGTCCAGGAAATTGCTGAGACAAAGATGCCTGACTTAAATGCTGCAAACCTTGAAGCTGCTATGAGCATGATCGCTGGTACAGCACGCAGCATGGGTGTTACTGTAGAGGAATAATAAGCAAAAATCAGGTATAATATTTAAAAAGAATATCGCATAGGAAGATTTGTTATAGATTGAACGTTGTGGGAGGCGACATACATAAAATTCCGGTATGTCTTAGAACCCGCCGTTACTACCACCAGGAGGTTTTATTATTATGAAAAGAGGAAAGAAATATGTAGAGGCTGCTAAGTTGTACGATAAGACTCAGCAGTATGATGTTGCAGAAGCAGTAGGTATTGTAAAGAAAACTTCTACAGCAAAGTTTGATGAGACAGTTGAAGCTCATATCAGACTTGGTGTAGACGGACGTCATGCAGATCAGCAGATTCGTGGTGCCGTTGTATTACCACACGGAACAGGAAAGAAAGTAAGAGTTCTTGTTTTCGCTAAGGGTGACAAGGTAGACGAAGCATTAGCAGCAGGTGCTGATTATGCAGGTGGCGAGGAACTCGTACCAAAGATTCAGAACGATGGATGGTTTGAGTTTGATGTAGTTGTAGCTACTCCTGACATGATGGGTGTTGTTGGTCGTCTTGGTCGTGTACTTGGACCAAAGGGCTTAATGCCAAACCCTAAGGCTGGAACAGTTACGATGGATGTAACAAAAGCCGTAAACGATATCAAAGCAGGTAAGATCGAGTACAGACTTGACAAGGCTAATATCGTTCATGTTCCTGTAGGAAAAGTATCTTTCACTGAAGAGCAGCTTACAGACAATGTAAACACATTGATCGCAGCTATCACAAAGGCTAAGCCGGCTTCAGCAAAGGGTCAGTACTACAGAAGCTTTACACTTGCTTCTACAATGGGACCTGGAGTTAAACTTAATGTAGCTAAACTTGTTTAATTATAAACAGATTTGAGCGTGCATGGGTTTTGATACCAAAAAAGCATATTTAATATAAAAAAGTACCATCGGGACAGACGGGTAAGTGGTCGTCCTGATGGTACTTTTTTGTTGAGACAAAAGTAAATGATGTATTTTTGACTTTAGCCGGAAAGTAAGCAAAATCTGAAAGCGATTGGTACTTTTTGAATGAAATCCAATAAGATAAACGAGTCCCAAAAACTTCCAATATTTGTTTTAAATTTTAACTTGATAACCTACAATGTCACATCTATGCGGTTTGATGCACGGTAAATTTTGTTTGCATAGAAGTTTATTTTTTTCGTAAATTCACTGTCTTCTGAGAATAATTTACCAATTTTGGCAGGTTTAGTTTCCATAAGTTTATCCTCGTCCAGTTTGAGCTTGCCTGATGCCGATATTGTAATTCCAATATCAGAAAGAGCCTTTTCCTGGTCTTTTGTAAGACTTTTGATAAATTTTTCAGGATGCGATATATCATACTCGTTTGATGAGCCCGAACTTTCCATAAGATTGTTGTAAGCATTTACAAAGGATTTTACGGTGTAAAATATATTATTGCCGTTGTCCGGTGAAAAATCCATTTTACGAAGTGTTTTTGAAATCTTTGTCATTGCACTTGAGTCTGCTTTAGCGAGTTTATTTGTTTTATATGAAGCACGCTGTTCACTTTTTGAAGCATTTCTGTCAATCGAGTAGAAATCACGAAAATACATATCATATGACTTTGTAATTGAATAATCTATAGCCATGTGTAAATCCTCCTTATATGATTAAAAAATAAATAGTCATTTGCAAAACCAATTATATGCTGTGTTAATTTCAGTTTTTGATAGTTTCGCAATCACCTGTTAAAAATTTCAATAAAATGCAAAATATAACCTATATATAATATCGGAGAAGTCATGCTATAAGTTTACCATTGATGTAGATATGCATTGTGCATATGGTGGGCATAAATAGCATACAAGTGTATGGTGTCGAAAAAACGCAGTTTTGCACTTGCAAGAATGTGTTAAATGTATATAATAGTAGGATGCAGGGATAAAATAATATAGAAATTTACCAGTAACCGGAAATGGAGATTAGAATGATTTTTAGAGATATAGAACTTAGTGACAGGGATTGGCTTGACAAAAAGTTCAGGGAAGATAATAAAAAAGCCTGCGAGTTTTGTTTTGCCAACAATTATTTATGGAGAAAATATTTTCCGACCCAGATAGCCACGGAGGGCGATTGTGTCATTTTGAGATATTATGCCGAGAATGATGCTATGTATGTTTTTCCTATTGGAAACGGAGATAAAAAGAAAGCATTGGAGCAGTTGTTTTTATATGGTCAGGCTAAGGGAGAGCAGATACACCTTTATGGACTGCTCGATTACGAAGTTGAACAGCTTAAGGAGTGGTATCCGAAACATTTCAGATACGAGGCTGACAGGGATATGTTTGATTATATCTACGAGACAGAGCATCTTGCAAATCTCTCAGGAAAGAAATTTCATGGGAAGAGAAATCATATTGCGAGATTTATGGATGATGATGACTGGGAATATGAAAAGCTTAACAGTGAAAATTTACATGAATGTATAGATATGAACAATAACTGGATTCAGAAAAAGTATGATGATGATGCATGGAGTCAGGAAGTGCAGGATGAATATGATGTTGTAAAATGTGCACTGATTGATTATAAAAGGCTTGGACTTGTCGGCGGTGTGCTGAAAAAATATGGCGAGGTCGTTGCATTTGAGATTGGTGAGCCGTTAAATGATGATACATTTGTTGTTCATTTTGAAAAGGCATACGCTGATGTTCAGGGTGCATACCCTATGATAAATAAACAATTTGTATTGCATGAATGTCAGGGTTATAAATATGTAAACAGAGAGGAAGATGATGGAGAAGAAGGCTTAAGAAAAGCAAAACTTTCCTATCACCCGGACATATTACTAGAGAAATACAACGCCTACAAAATCGGGTGATAGTCTTATAAATTTACCTGAGAAAATGTATATTTTTGCAAGCCGATTGCATCCGAAAAAAGAAGAAAAATGTAATATTTTACAAAAACTTGTCTTATTTTACAAAAGGGGTGCAATTTCTGAAAAAATATGTATAATAATAATTGTCAGAGAGATAAGATATAAAAATCTGACATATAAATAAGCTAATGACATAGTTGCAACAGAGCAACGAAGAGATATACCCCTCAACCCCACCCCATTGGATCAAACCAATGGGGACTCTTTTTTATACGAGCAATTCGTTATACGAATGTTTCGTTATACGAACATTTCGTTATACGAACGTTTCGTTATACAAACGCTTCGTTATACATATGAGTGAAGGGTGTATGATTATTTAAGTCGTTTTAAAACTTCAAGCGTAAATTTCCATGTTCTTATGACACTTTCTATTGAAAGTCTTTCTTTAGCCGTATGAATATCATAGATTGCAGGACCAAATGATACGCAGTCGAGTCCGGGAAGTTTTTCAGAGAAAAGACCACACTCAACACCGGCATGAAGTGCATTGATAATAGGTTTGTAACCGTACTGTTCTTCAAATACTTCAGACATTACATCTCTAAGATGTGATTCCTTTTTAAATTCCCATGCAGGATATTCACCAAAGTTTGTGATATAGCCGCCAAGTGAGTCCATAAGACATGAAATCATATCCATAAGCATAAACTTTTCACTGCTTACGCTGCTTCTGATAGAAAAGCTTGCCTGCATCTCATTTTCAGTGGTTTTTAATATGCCCATGTTAAGGGAAGTCTGAACAAGCCCGTCAATATCGTGACTCATGCGGTGAACACCACCCGGAAGATTTACAAGAGCTGTGATAAACGCTTTAGTAGACTGTTTTGTCATTGCATCGGCGGAAGTGTTGTCGCTAAATGATACCGTGGCTGAAAGTGATGGGTCTGTGACAGCATATTCATGTTTGTAAGTATCGTTCATTTCTGAGACTGAAGAAGCAAAAGCATCTTTTACACCGGCGTCTGTCAGAATAAGAATAGCAGTTGTCTTGTTAGGTATGGCATTATCCTTAAGACCACCGTTGACACTCACAAGACTAAAATCATATTTCTTAGAAAGAGCATATAAAGTTCTTCCCATAAGTCTGTTTGAGTTTGCCCTGTCTTTGTTTATCTCTGTACCTGAATGTCCTCCGACAAGACCTGAAATTGTAATCTCAGCCGTAAGTCCATTTGTTTTTTCAAATGTGAGAGGGAGATGTGCAGTAGTAGAAACACCGCCGGCACAGCTTACAAGAAGTGAACCCTCATCTTCTGAGTCAAGATTTAACATTATTCTTGATTTTAGAGGGGAACAGTCAAGACTTGCGGCTCCGAGCATACCGATTTCTTCATCAACAGTAAAAACAGCCTCGATAGGAGGATGAGGAATATCTGTTGAATCGAGTATTGCAAGTGCAAAAGCGACAGCAATACCATCATCACCGCCGAGGGTTGTGCGGTCGGCATGAATATCGTCCCCATCAACGATAAGGGAAAGTCCGTCTTTTTCAAAGTCTATATCACAGTCATACTCTTTCTCACATACCATGTCAAGATGCCCCTGGATGATAACGGATGGAGAGTTTTCATACCCGTTTGTTCCGTCTTTCCAGATAATGATATTGTTAGACTCGTCCTGTGAATATTTTAAATTGTGCTCTTTGGCAAAAGAAACGCAGAAATCGCTTATCTGCTTAGTGTTTCTTGAACCGTGTGGTATAGAGCATATCTGTTCAAAATAATTAAATACTGATTTTGGTTCTAAATTTGATAAAATATTATTACTCAAAATGCTACCTCCAAAAAATTGATATATCATTATATTTGTGCCAAAAGGTGTTTTGCCTCTTGCATTATATTACAAATATACCACAAAAATAAATCAAAACAAGTGGATTTGTGCATGATTAAGTAAATATTTGGAATGATAAGAAAAAGTTAATTTTTAATAGTGTTATGAGCAAGCAGCAGAGTATATTATGAAAATCTGACGGACTGCATATGTTCGACAAGATTTAACACTATCAAGGAAGTCCCACACTTGTATTGCATAGAGCAATAAGTGGTGGGACTTTCTTGTATCAGGAGGGGATAAGCCCCTTCTGATATGTTGCGATAGCAGCTAATAGTGTTATGAGCAAGTAGCAGAGCGGATTGCGAATATCTGCTTGACTAGACCTTTTGCTGAAAATAGGGTACAATGTCTTAAAAAGCGAAAAACGGAGGTTTGGATTTTGAAAGTATTGGTCGCTTTTACAGGTGGAACTATTGGAAGTACGATTACAGACGGCTATGCCGCACCTGATGCTGAAAAAAAATACAGGCTTATTAATATGTACGAGGAGAAGATAAAAAGCAGCAAGGCAGGAGAAACTAAAGATGATGAATGTGCAGGTTCATTGTTTTCGGGACTTGAAACTGAAAAAATGGAGTTTGTTATGGAGTCACCGTATCAGGAACTGAGTGAAAATAATACCTGCTCAACAATGCTTTTTCTTGCAAAATATATAAAGGAACAGATTGAGTCAGAAAAATACGATGGGATAATTATTACGCACGGGACTGATACATTGCAATACACTTCGGCTATGCTTGGCTATATGTTTGACGATGTATCGATACCGATAGTGCTGGTATCCTCAAACTATGTGCTTGAGGATAAGCGTGCAAACGGACTTATCAATTTCGCATATGCCGTGGAATTTGTCAAAGGCAGATATGGAAACGGTTTATTTGTTTCCTATTATAATACGGGCGATGTACCGCGTATTCACCGTGGAACAAGAGTGATGGAGCATTGTGCGTACACTGATGATGTATTCAGCGTAAAAAATTCTGAGTATGGTTGTTTTAAAGATGGTAAGTTTGTCAAAAATACAAAAGTTGATTTATATAGAAAGAACAAAACATATACGAAAGCAGACTATAAATCATCAGAAAATGACATGACGATAAAAGACGATAAATCAGAAGAATATAGTAGAACATTTACAGATAAATCAAAAGAAAAACCTGCATTGTTTAAAAAACCTGATATAGCCGATATTATATTGAAAAAGGCAGATATTGACAAAAGTTTTTCGGACATACAGATTATAAAGCCTTTTCCGGGGATGGCATACGGGCTTTTGTCTGATGATGTGAAAGCGGTTATTCATCTTACTTACCATTCAGGAACTATGTGCAGCAAAAATCCGGGGCTTGAGGAGTTTGCGGCTGAAACAATAAAGAGAAATATCCCTGTATTTATATACGGGGCGGGTGACAGCGTTGATTATGACAGTGTAAAGATTTATGATAAATTAAATTTTAAAGTATTGCCTGTGTCATCATTAACGGCAATGACAGTAAAATTGTGGCTTGGAAGTATCATTTATGATGATATGGATAAACTTGTGGAATTTATGTTTGCTGATATATCAGGAGATTTTGATTTTTGAGAAGATAAGTTCTGACTGATATTGCACAAATTTGATAGTGGCTGTCAGTTTATGCTTTAATGAATTTATTTTAACACTATCAGACAGGAGCAGAGCGGATTGTAAGTATCTGCTTAACTTTGATTTTAGGAGGAATTTTATGAATAGAAAGAAAAAAATAATATGCATTGTGTTGTGCATTGCAATGGTCGTGACGGTAAGCGGTGGTTTTAACAAAAAAATATCACCAAAACATATTTTTGCATACTCTGAAAATATGGTAAATACGGCACAGGTGGCAAGTGATGCAGCTATACAGACAGAAATGCCTGTTACAAAGACAGCGACACCGGGGGCGGCAGAGCCGTCTGAAACAACATCGGGCGGTGTCATAATAGCACCGACGATAAAACCTGATTATGTGGTTGCACCTACTATCAAACCGACAGTAAAGCCGACAAAAAGTCCTAACAGCAGTAAGAACGGATTTGTTGTAAATGCAAATGGCAGGTATTATTATAAAGATGGAAAAATGGTAAAAAACAAGTGGATGAAGATAGATGGAAAGAAATACTACTTCAAAAGCAATGGAGCGGCGGCGATAGGCTATAGGAACATCAACGGAAAAGGTTATTATTTTACAAGCAGTGGTGTGATGTACACGGGATTTGTGAATATCAACGGAAAGAAATATTATTTTGGAAAAAACGGTGTCAAGGTATGCAGCAAAAAGAAGATAGGCAGATATATGTGCTATTTTAGAAAGTCCGGGGCATTGTATAGAAAGATTAATACAAAAAAGAAACTTGTTGCACTTACATACGATGACGGTCCGTCAAAAAATACAAATACCATTCTTAATATATTGAAAAAGAATAATTCAGTTGCAACATTTTTTGAGGTTGGAAACAGGATAGCATCGTATAAGAGCATCGTTAAAAAGATTGACAGGATGGGCTGTGAGATTGGAAATCATACATATGGACACAAAATTCTTACCGGATGCAGCAGGGCAGAGATAAAAAAACAGATAAACGGCACAAACAATGTTCTTAAAAAAGTAATTGGGAAAAAGACTATCATTACCAGACCGCCCGGAGGAAATCATAGTGCTGTTATTGATAAGATAATAAACACACCAGTCATCATATGGTCGCTTGATACCAAGGATTGGAAGAACAGAAATGCCGCAATGGTGACAGATGCCGTCTTGAAAAATATTAAAGATGGTGATATTGTTCTTATGCATGACTTATACAAAAGTACGGCAGATGCATCGAAAAAGATAATACCGACACTTGTAAAAAGAGGGTATCAGCTAGTGACGGTAAGCGAACTTTCAGATTGCAGAAAAGCAATGAAAAAGGGCAGTTCCTACAGTGCGTTCAGATAAAAATATTATCAATAAAATTGAAAGGCGTGAGATAAAATGGGTAAGGAAGTTAAGACAAATGCAGTTCGTATTCTAGACAGAAATAAGATTGAATATGAACTTAACAAATACGAATGTGATGATTTTAAGGATGGCATGTCGATAGCAGATATGCTTGAACAGAGTTATGATATGAGTTTTAAGACGCTCGTTACGGTCGGAAAAAGCGGCAAATATTATGTTTTTGCGATTCCTGTTGACAAAGAGATAAACATGAAGAAAGCTGCGAAAGAAGTCGGTGAGAAGAATATCGAGATGGTGCATGTAAAAGACATAAATGCCGTTACGGGATATATAAGAGGCGGCTGCACACCGATAGGAATGAAGAAAAATTATCCGACGGTCATAAATGAGAGTGCAAAAGAGCATGAGAAGATAATTGTCAGTGGAGGAAGATTAGGACTCCAGATAATTTTGAAACCGGATGATCTTGTGAAAGTCACTAATGGAAGATATGCGGACATTATTATGCACTGATTTGTATCTGCAAAACTGATTATAGGTTGTGTTATAGCTGCACAATTTAATTCTATATAAAGAAAGTTTTGCAGATATATGAATTTGGATAAGAAGTGTAGTAGGATTTTTAGAAGGAGATTAATATGAGTGATAGAAAACATGTAAGAGGTATGAAGAAGCAGACGGACAATAAATTTTTGAATATGTACGAGTTAAATGCCGTGGATAGGAATGGCAGGGAGCATCCGTATTATTTTGCAACGAGAAGAAAAGACGGTGACCTTATGTGCCAGACGGGTGAACTGAAAGCAGATGGTACGGTTATTTATGCGGTGCTTAAGGATGATCCGGAGAAGATTGTTCTTGTGAGACAGTACAGATATCCTATAAACAAGTATATTTATGAGCTTCCGGCTGGTCTTATTGATGAGGGCGAAACATCTGAGCAGACTGCAATAAGGGAGATGAAAGAGGAGACAGGGCTTACATTTGAGCCGTTTACCGATTATGATGACTGTCTTAAAAGACCATTTACGCAAAATCAGGGTATGTCAGATGAATGTGATACTGCAGTGTTTGGTTTTGCCACAGGCGAGCCGTCTAATTCAGGCAATGAAGCATCAGAGGACATTGAGGTGGTTATTGCAGATAAGGCAATGGTAAAGAAGATATTGAAAGAGGAGATTGTGACTATAAGAGGTGCATATCTTCTTATAAATTTTCTTCACAGTGATAAAAATGACCCGTTTGCTTTTTTGAAGATTTAATACTATTAAGCAGGTATGCTGCTTCGATTGCAGGCATCTGCTTGATATAAAAATCATAACATTTTTGCAAATGCTAAAATAAATTCAGAGGTGGAAGATGAGAAGTAAAATAAAACAGACGATAAGTGTAATTTTATGCCTTTCTATGATATTAGGTATGACAGGTTGTGGAAAGAAAGTTAAAAAAGAGCCAAAGCCGAAGCCAAAGGTGACAATTTCAACAAAAAAAGGAAGTGCACAGGCGGGCGGAAAAGGTGATGGACAGGCAGATTCGCCTATAGTGATAGGCTGTGATAAGTTAAATAAAAACTTTAATCCGTTTAGTGCTAAAAGTGCAGGTGACAAAGAGGTAGTAAGACTTACACAGGCATATCTTGTCACAAATGACAGAGCAGGAAAACCGGTTTATAAAGGTGTCGAGGGAGAAGTAAGGCTCTACAATGATAATGGGTACACTTATTATGGTCCCGCTGATATATCGGTACAGTATAGAAAGAAGAAAAACAGAACGGTTTATACGATAAAGCTTGATGATGATTTGCTTTTTAGTGACGGCGAAAATGTAACGGCAGATGATGTTATTTTTTCGTTATATGCATTTTGTGATAAATCTTATAAGGGCGATGAGAAGATAGGTAAACAGAAAATAACGGGACTTCAAAAATACAGGAAAAATAAAAAAGTCAGAAAAATATCAGGGATAAGAAAGACCGGAAAATACAGTCTTACCCTGACAACAGACGGTTACAGTGATGATACAATAAAAGCATTGCAAATACCGATATGTCCGCTGCATTATTATGGTGATGAGTCGAAATATAATTATAAAAAAGGCAGATTTGGATTTAAAAAAGGTGATATATCATCAGTTCGTGCGAATAAGAGATCTCCTATGGGAGCAGGACCGTACAGATATGTAAAATACGAAAAAAAGATAGTTTATTACACCTACAATGAGCTTTATTTTAACGGCTGTCCTAAAACGGCATTTGTGCAGATAAAGGAAATGTCAGGTATTCTAAAAAAAGCAAACAAGCGTGTTGCTAAAGTTATAGCGGAGGAAAAAAAGGCAGAAGCAGCAGGTGAAGATGAAAAGACTCAGGACAACAATGAAGATGCCAAAGCAGGAGACGATAAGGCAAAAGACGAAAATGCATCTGACGAAGAAACTGTTAATCATGTTGCGGAAGTGACAGAGGTAACGGAGGGAACAGTTGATGTATTGGACAGAAACATCAGCGGAGATGACCTTGAGTGGATAGCAAAAGCGAACTCAAATGGGAAATTATACGGTTCAGATATAAATACAAGTTTTACTTCTGATAAGAAATTCAGTTATGTAGGAATAAATGCAAAGAATGTGCGTGTCGCAAACAAGAGTGAGTCTGAACAGTCAAAAGCACTCAGGAAAGCGATAGCTTCTGCTATAAGTGCACAGAGGATACAGAGGGCAGAAGAACTTGCAGGTAAGGTAAAGATATTAAATTATCCTTACACATCAGAATCATGGCTTTCACCAAATACAGGTGATGAGGATTATAATAGGGCATACAGTGACACAATAGATGGCGAAGAAATATATAATGATGATATGACAGACGAAGATAAAAGGATAGCGGTCAAGGATGCAGCCACTAAATATCTTGAAAAAGCAGGATACACATTTAAAGATGGTGTTTTGGAAAGTATTCCGGTGGGAGCATCTAAAACATACAGGATATATGTTGAAAATGGAAGAAAAAATATGCTCTATCCGATGATAAAAGAAACATCTGCATTGCTTAAAGATATAGGGTTTAACCTTAAGATTGTATCAGTAACAAAAAAACAGATGAATTCAAAGAAATTTATAAATAAAGCACAGTTGTGGTGTGCTGAAACAGATACATCATACGGGTACAGCCTCTATAAAAAATATATGTCAAAGACAAATATGTTTGGAATTAAGATACCTGAATTTTCAACATATCTTAAAAAGACCGATGCCACCGTAAAAATGGGGAGAAAACAAAAGCTTTATAAAAAAGTCTTTAACAACATACTTGAGCAGGCAGTAGAAGTGCCGGTATTTCAAAAACAAAAAGCCACATTGTTTAGTGCAAAGAGAATAAAAATGAGCACTGTGACAAAAGATACAACGACTTACTATGACTGGATAAATGAAATTCAAAATGTTGAGATGAAGGAGTAGTAAAGATGGCAGACAAGGTTGAACTTAAGATAGGTGACATAATAAAGATGAAAAAGCCGCATCCCTGTGGAACAAACGCATGGGAGATAAAGCGTGTCGGAATGGATATAAGACTTCGCTGCACCGGCTGCAATCATCAGGTTATGCTTCCGAGAAAACAGGTAGAAAAAGGTTTTAGAGGTTTCGCATGAAAAAATGCTTGCATGAGATAAAAAAATGTGGTATGATAAGAAACTGTGATACGTTAAATTTTTCCTTGCTCTTTTCTGTTAGGACAAAGTGTGTTGAAACACATCGATTTTGAATTATCACACAAAGTCGGCGTCATGAAGAGAGCCAGAGACCAAAAGGAGGTACAGACAGCTATGAACAAATATGAATTAGCATTAGTTGTCAATGCAAAGATCGAGGACGATGCAAGAGTAGCTACTGTCGAGAAGGCAAAAGAATATGTCACAAAATTCGGCGGTAACATTACAAATGTTGAGGAATGGGGCAAGAAGAAACTTGCTTACGAAATTCAGCATATGAAAGAAGGATTCTACTACTTCATCCAGTTTGATGCAGAAGCAGATGTTCCTGCACAGCTTGAGCAGGCAGTCCGCATCATGGACAATGTTCTCAGATACTTATGCGTTAGACAGGAAGCATAAGAAAGGAAGGTGTTTCCTTCATGAACAAGGTTATTTTAATGGGACGTCTGACAAGAGATCCTGAGATAAGATATTCAGCAGGAGAAAATCAGACAGCCGTTGCAAGATATACACTTGCAGTAGATCGTAGATTTAGACGCCAGGGAGATGAGCAGACAGCAGACTTTATCAACTGCGTAGTATTTGGCAGAGGTGCAGAGTTTGCAGAGAGGTATCTCCATCAGGGCACAAAGATTGTAGCAACAGGTCGTATCCAGACAGGAAGCTACACAAACAAAGATGGCAATCGTGTTTATACAACAGATGTAGTTGTAGAGGAACAGGAATTTGCTGAGAGTAAGGCAGCAGCATCAGAGAATGCAGGCGGTGGATACCAGCAGGCTGGGGCAGCAGCTCCAACAAGACCGGAACCTACTCAGGCAGCAGGTGACGGATTTATGAACATTCCGGATGCCATCGAAGAGGAATTACCATTTAAGTGTTAATGTTTATCAAAACATTACGGAAAAATTAAGGAGGATTTCGACATGGCTTACAATAAGAGCGATAGAGATGGCGCAAGAAGAAGACCTATGCGTAGAAGAAAAAAGGTTTGTGCTTTTTGTGCAGATAAAGAGCATGATGTAATTGATTATAAAGATGTAAACAAGTTAAAGAGATATGTCTCTGAAAGAGGAAAAATTCTTCCTAGAAGAATTACAGGAAACTGTGCAAAGCATCAGAGAGCTTTAACAGTTGCAGTTAAGCGTGCAAGACACGTTGCAATTATGCCTTATACAACAGACTAATTTTTGTGTGATTTACACAATTAAAAAAAGAACCATTGTATCTTTTGATATGATGGTTCTTTTTGATTTAATGATAAAGTTATATTATAACTCTATTAAAATGCTTTCATAATAAAAATATTATTGAAAAAGAATGATTATTAATGATATAATTAAAGCGTTGCTTAAAGATATTAACAGAATTTTGAGGGAGGGAGAAGCCATGTTTACGATTGAGATACATCCACCGTTGTTTTGTGTAGCGTTTTTGGTTGTTTTTATCATAACATTTTTAGTCAGGATTATAAAAAAAGAACACAGGATTAGACTGTGTTACATAGGGATTATTGAGTTATATATCATGTTGCTGATAAGTGTAACGATTTTTCCTATCAGAATAATTCCGTCTGAAATGAGAACCGGTAAAAACAGCATCTTGGATTTTTGCCAGTTAATACCTTTTAAAGATATTATTGATATTGTTAAGAATAGTGGAATTATAAATATACAGTTGATAGGAAACATTATACTGTTAATGCCAATGCCTGTTCTTATAGGGTATTTAAGTAAAAAAGTTAATTATAAAGTATTATTTTTTAAATCAATATTATTTTCATTTGGGATTGAGATAATACAGCTTATCATTGACATACTGCTGTCTTATCCGAGCAGAATATTTGATGTGGACGATATTATACTTAATGGAATTGGAATTTTAATAGGTATGATTATTTTTAAAATATTAAAAGAACAGCAAAAAATTTATGATTTCATAGGGGAGAAAATTGTTTGGAATACACAAAAACAATGATAAAATACACGAAAAATTAAATGCGTAATAAAATATTATGGCATTGTTCACAAACTACATATAATAAATTGATAGTGTTATGAGCAAGTCGTAGAGCGTATCAGAAATATAAACTTGATTATAACCAGCCCGGCGGTTTGTCTGCCGGGCTGGCTTTTTAAGTAATAGGAAATTGCTTGGATCATAGAGCGATTCTTGCAGAGGTAAAACACTGTTTTTGCCTTTTTATACATTATCTTGGAATTCCTATAGCACCTCCTTGAAGATTGCTTTTTACTTTTGGATGTGCGAAATAATAGCTGGATGCAACCAATTTTGAATATTCCTTGTGTTCATCAGTTTTTTGTTTGCGTAAATCATAATCGGTAAAAGGTTCATCAAAAGTGCTGAGGTCATAATCGGAAAAATAGTCATCAAGTATAGTTTCACGGCGGAGCATTTCAACTTGTTCAGTAAGGTCTTTGGCTTCATTTATATGGCTAAAATCAACATCATCAAGAAGTTTGCATATCTGAGTCATAACGCCGATTTCGCGTTCAAGATTATTTCTGTGCGTATTGCATATTTCAGCAAGCTTTTCAGGTTCAGCAAATAAAGCTTTTATTTCATCAATGGAAAAACGGAGCTTGCGCAGTCCGATAATTGTTTTCAACTGGGTTATTGCTGCTTCGTCATAATCTCTGAAAATTCTGCCTGATTTATTTTGTGTAAGTGGCATTATAAATCCACAATCTTCATAGTAGCGTATGGTTTTCTGACTGACATTAAGTAAATTTGATAATTCTTTGATTTTCATAATAATCCCTCATTTCTGACTGATATTAAACTGTTGTTTTTGGTATCTGTAATAAAATTACCGTATAACCTTAGGGAATAAGCAAGCTTTTTTTGAAAAAAATTGAAAAAGTTTGTATCAGACAAACGTTTGAAATGTTGCAATCTCTTTAGAAAGTAAAAAAATGAGATTAAATACACAAAAATAATGATAAAATACACAAAAGACAATATCATTAATAAAATGTTATGCT
>OOCB01000819.1_pt1 | contig 47094 bp, 56 predicted proteins | sample 1671351 | NCBI WGS metagenome assembly OOCB01 (sample SAMN06348148, study PRJEB24527) | human gut metagenome | biome: human gut; feature: ankylosing spondylitis patient; material: feces | host: Homo sapiens | place: China | collected 2015-10 | reverse complement strand
GTATTATCTGCGCTTTTGGCTTAGTATCTGCCGCACCTCGCTCGCCGTATCGGCACTTAGAATTATGCGGTATTGCCCAAGAAAATGACGGATACTTCGCAAACACAAGCAGGATGTAAGGCAAAGAGCCGCAGGAATCCTTTGTGGATTCCAAGGCTTTTTAATGTAAAATCCGGCTGTGTTTGTAGAAATAGACGATATTTTCGACTTTTCAGATACACCCTAGATAGGGGTATTATTGAGGTAAATGTTGGGGTAGAGGTGCGTTTAGATAAACCAAAAACCCGCATATCTTACGCAGATACGCGGGTTTTTGCTGGCGGAGTAAGAGAGATTTGAATTTTATAAAAACAACTATAATTTGTTAAAAATTAGCGTACTGCGTATATATTACGAACCAAAATGCGCATTAAGAATTTTGGCGGCATCGCGGACGGCAGTGGTCTTTGCCTCGGCGTACCAGCGCTGGGTGGTTAAGATATCGGCATGGCCCATAAGCTCTTTGGCAACCTGGGGGCTGATCTGGCACTGCACCAGCGTGCTGGCAAATTCGTGGCGCAGCTGGTGGGCAGTAAAGTCCGGCTCCATCACCGGCTTGTACAGCACCCTGCCGTCCTTGGATGTTTTGCCCGTCTTGTACTGTTTGCCGCTGTCATGTACGCGGCCTATGCTGGCGCAGTATTGCAGCCAGGCATTCTGATAGCGGCTCTTGGTGTAGGGCTGTGCGCCGCCAAACAGGTAGGCGTCATTGGCCAGGCCGTCCAGACGGCTGCCCAGGGCGTCCTGCAGCGGCTTGAGAATGGGCACGGTGCGGCAGGCGCTCTCTGTTTTTGGCTCCTCAATTTCCGGGTTGTTACCGTGCCAGACAACGGCCTTGCAAACGCGTATCTCACCATTTGCAAGGTCCTGCTTTTGCAGGGCCATTACCTCGCCCAGGCGCAGGCCCGCGTATATCATGATGGCGGGGCATAAGCCAAACCCCTCAGGGTGGGCCTTAACATCTGCTATTTCTGCATCAGTGGGAGCGCGGCGCTTGCTTTGGGGCAGGCCCTGGGGGAGCTTGAGTAGCGTGCAGGGGTTACAGTCACCGCCCATCTCAGCACACCAATACTGCCAGATCAGGGACAGCACGGATTTTTGCCCGGCAATACTCTTGTAGGCATAGCCCTGGGCGGCCATGTGCATCAGCTGGCGGTTGATGTCGGTGCTGGTGATCTCACGCATGCCAAGCTGGCCAAACCAACTGATGGCAACCTCCACTTTGTGGCGGTAGCCCCGGCGGGACCCGTATTTGATGGCCGGCTCTTTTCCCGCCCAGAACGCCTCTGCTACCTCGCGGAACGGATTGCCCTTTTCTCGGCGGATGGATGCCTCAACAACCGCGGCATCTATTTTGGCCTGTACCTCTTTGAGTGTGCGACCATAGAAGTGGCGTTTTTTGCCGTTGATAACACGGCAGCGCTCCACCAGGCCGTCAGGGCGCTTTGCTACACTTGGCATATTTGTACAACCTCCATACAGATACACTTTGACAAGCCTGCCCGGAGGTGGTACAATACGGATGCTGGTCGGTATTGTGTCCACTCCGGACACGCTGATCTTGAATGCCTGCGGTGTTGGTAGCGCCGCAGGCATTTTTTATTTGTGTTCCAGTTGCTTGGAAATGCGGCTGAGCTGATTGATAATCAGCCAGTTTTGCTGAACTAAGGCCGACAGGTATGTGAGCTTTGCGCTATCCTCTGGTTTGCCGCTCATGCTGATCCCAATTTTCAGAAGACCGTTTCCGGCCAGATCGTTGGCGATTCCCTTTACCGTTTCGAGGTCTCTGGGATCTAAATCGTCAAGATGATAACGCTCCATAAATTTCGCAAGCTCATGAGCCTGCTTTTCTTCCTTGCTTGGTCCACCAAATAATGCCATGACAAAAACCTCCTATTTTATACCGCTGTTGCGGTTTGTTACAGTTTACGGCAGAGGCCAACGGCCTTGCCTTCGATGGTGATGGTGTTCATGTCCTCGCCGATGCGCAGGATAGTCGGAAATGTGGGGTTTTCGGCGCGGAGCTCGATGTGGTCATCGAACAGAAACACGCGCTTGAGGGTGGCCTCGCCATCGATCAGGACGGCAGCGACCTCGCCGTTCTCGACCATCGGCTGGCTGTGAATAGCTACGACATCGCCGTCTTTTATTTTTGGCTCCATGCTATCGCCCTGGCATAGCAGCGTGAAGTCGGCATGCCAATCGCTGGGGACTTCATCGTAGGTCTCGACATTCTCCTCCGCGAGGATGGGTGTTCCGCAGGCGATTTGCCCCACACGCGGGATGCGGTCCCGCTTCGGCAGCGGCTGGAACCCGGCGGGGATAGGGGTAGCGGCAACAGGATCTTTCCGTTCTACGGTTGATCGCCCCATGAGATAATCCATGTCGACATTGAAAATGTCTGCGATAGCTTCAAGCGTTTCAAAATCTGGTTCGCGGCTGCCAGTTTCATACATGCCTATCGTACTGCGGGATACTTTTAGCAAGGCAGCGAGTTGCTCTTGCGTTATGCCTCTCTCGATGCGAAGGGATTTTATAATTGCCGAAAATTTAGCCATGCGAAGTCAATCCTCTCTGTGTGCTAATCTTATAATATCACGAATCGTGAGAAAGTCAACCGCAAAATGTCACGGAATGTGTTGACAAATATCAAGAGCGTGATATACTGTATATATAGTCACGGTTCGTGACAAATGAAAGCGAGGTGATTCTGATGGATTCGGAGAAGATTGCGCAAACATTAATTAAACTACGGGGCGCTCGACCGCGCGCCGAGGTTGCAACAGCGCTGGGGGTAAGCGTTTCTGCACTGGCAATGTACGAGACTGGCGCTAGAATCCCCCGCGATGAAACAAAGCGTAAAATCGCGCAGTATTACGAGAAAACCGTGGAGGAGATTTTTTACGCCTAAAAATGTCACGATAAGTGACAAACAGCGTGTCCACCTTGGACACAAGGGAGAAATGACCATGAACGCACTAAAATCTATCTGCGGCGGAATTCGCCGCGCGCTGCACAATTTTATCTGGTTGGTATTCGGCTTCCAGCGTGACGATGAACCATATGAGCAGTGGTTGGAGCGTATGGACAGAACAACGAAATTTTGCTCACTTTACAGTGCTGTGGTAGGAACGGTGGCACTCGTTCTTGCTGTTATTCGTGTGCTGCAACGAGTAGGCGTTTTATAAAAAGTGCAAGACGATTTCGGCAATGATGGCAACTGTACCAGTAATAGCACCGTAAATGGCAATGCAGCGGGTAAATAGCTTGTCCCGATCGGCATGCAACCGCGTCTCAAGTTCTTCTGTGGCGCGGTTGGTTAGGGTAACGATGGCGTTTTCATCCATGCGGTTATCGGAAAAATCTAACATATTATTGTCTACTGCGTTCTCCAGATCTATATAGTCGCCGGCTTTGGTTTTGTTCAATATTTTCTGCAATGTGCGGTATTTCCGCACGGCCTTGAAAATTTGGTACTGTTTATCCGTCAATTCACACACATCCTTTCTGCGCTGATTGTACCACAGCAGGCAGATGCAAGCAACACCGTGTCCATCCTGGACACGACCAGGAGATGAACACGCTATGAACTGTTATTATTCCCACGCAGATAAGCTGATTGAGGAAATGCGGCAAGACCCGCCGGAGGAAATCGAAATCAACGGCGTAAGGCTGTACACAAAAGCCAGACTCGAAAAGCGCCTGCGAAATGAAATCGAATACGTAGAGGCAAATGAAAAGCGTGCAAGATTTCGGTTGGGTTTGTGGTGCGCACTAAATACCGCCGCGATTGTCACGATTGCCGCCGTGCTGTTGATTAAGAAATAGGTGGATTTTGTTATTTTAAAAGTGCAATGGTTGCCGTAACGGAACCATAAAGTGCAAGAATCAGTGTGGCCCAGTCACGAAGCTCTTTCCAGTTGAAACGTTGACGGCTTTCATATGCTTCCGCAGCATGGTCTGTCAACGTGACGACAGTTTTTTCATCCATGCGGTTGTCGGAAAAATCCAACATACCGATGCCAGCTTCATCCTACAAGGTCGGATAATCGGAAATCCCGGTGGATTCCAAAATCTTGGGCAGTGTCCGGTATTTCCGCACGGCCTTATAAATCCGGTATTGTTTATCTGTCAATTCACACACATCCTTTCTGCCCCGATTGTACCACAGCGGGCAGATGCAAGCAACACCGTGTCCAACATGGACACAAAGGAGGCAATATCATGGCAAAAGAAAAAGAGGGCTACCGCGATGCGCTGGAACGCATTCGCAACGAGGCATCAGGCGAGCTGGTAACAGTGGCTGAGGCCGCGCACATCGTTTACGGCACTGATCCGTGGGCGGCGCGCAAGGTTACTGCCAACATTCGCGGCTGGATCGGCCAGGGCAGGGATAAGCGTATTCCCGCCACTGCGCTGGCCCGGCAGATCTGTTGAGCAGGGGAGGGATGGAGCAGATGACGCCGGAAGATCTGGCCTGGGTACAGACCCGGCTGAAAAACTGCACAAACGTCCGCCACCAGCTAAAAATCTGTGCGGAATGTCTATGCACAAAAGAATCTGATCTGCTGGTGCGCCTGGGGTATGGCAGCATGGATGAACTCTGTGCAGCATATCCTGTGCGGCGCGTCAGCCTGCTGCCCAAGCGTGTCCGCAACACGGTGCCGCCGGAGGCAATGCTGGAGGGCGTGCTGTGTTACTACGGCGGATTTGACCTTGACGCCGTGCGAAAGATGCTCGGCTGCACGCAGGATATGGCATCAGCAACCGTCAGGTGCAGAGTGTACGACTGGCGGCAAGAGCACCCAGCACTTGCCGCTGGAATGCCGCCCAAACGACCGAAACCAAAAGAGGGAGTAAAAAGCATGAAAATGACCATTGACAAAAAGGGCCTGCCGGCCTACGCATATGCCAGGAGCCGCTACACCAACAACATTGTCCGCGTGGTACGCGGGGAACGCGCCCTGTTTGGCGTTGTCAGCCAGGATTGCGTGGATGCCCTGAACAATGCGGCAGGCGTTACCCGCGCCCAGGCTGCTGCCATGTACGGCGGGGCCATGTACGGGTGGAACAGCCCCATGGCTGACCCCAAGAATTACAGTGATACAGGCTCATACATCGGGCCGGAAATGGAGAATGCAAATGGAGAAGAGTGATAACACCAAAAACCTGGCCTTGCTGGCAAACAATGAGATCAACGTCAGCGTTTTGGAAGTGACCGCTGAGGGCGTGCGCGTTAAGCTGTGGCCGAACGCGGACGCTGTGCGCGCGCACCTGGAAGAGGCCACAGCACGCCTGCCCGGCGGGCTGAAAGGCTACAGCGTGCGGCACTATGTATGCGGGCGGTATCTGTACTGCGCCATTGCCCTGGGCGACATCACAAAAGACGCGCCCTGCCCGGCAAGCTACCAGGTCAACACGGACAGCTACCTGAACGAGGCAGAGGGCAGCCTGGTTGCCGCTGCTGCAGAGTGGAGCATTGGCAAAGGGGTGCTTGCCCTGCCGCCGCTGCGTATCAGCAAGGACCGCGTGCAGATCAACCCGGTGGCAGGCCGTGACGGCAAGACAATCCACCACTACACACTGCCCGACCGGCTGACCGTGGCAGATATCCGCTATAACGATGACTACAGCGTGGCGGCTGTCCAGCTGCGCAAGGCATCGGACGGGGGGCTGATCGAATGGCAGGCAAAGTGATTGCCCACCTTGTGGGGTGGTATATCCCCAACGGGCAGCCAAACGCCAACGGGATGGATGGACTGACCATTGATGGCGGGTATCTGCTGGAAGCCCAGCGTATGCACGCCGAATTGGAGCACCGCGCCCGCGGCCAGCCGCTGGCGGTGGAGATCGACATCAAGCCGGTGCGGGATAAGCGCACGCTGGACCAGAACCGGCTCATGTGGGCCCTGCTTAACAGGCTGGCCCTGGCATTGAGCGGCGATATCCCCGGCGGGGTAACCGCTGAGGAATGTTATCTGGACTTGCTGGCAGAGTTTGGCGCAGAGGTCGAAACCTGGCGGGTGCCGGTTAAGGCGCTGCCAGCCCTGCGCGGTGCCTACCGCGTGGTGCAGATGGTTGAACTGCTGGACAACGGCGAGTGCATTGTCAAGGTTGGCGTGGGTAGCTCCAACTTTGACCGCGCCCAGATGCGGGATTTTATCGACCGTATTTTTGACCGGTTGAGCCAGGCAGGCGTGGATGACGCCGAAACCACCCAACAGTACCGGGATTGGAGGCGGGCGGATGAACTGCACTAAGTGCGGCAGCAGCCAGGTGCATGTGACAGATACCCGCGCCAAGGGCGCACGGTGCATCTATCGCAGGCGGCACTGCCTGACATGCGGCAACCGCTGGACAACGCTGGAGCTGCCAGTGGGCGACCTGCGGCAGGCTGTGGGCGTGATCAACGGCCTGGAGGGGCGCAAACATGGCAAAAAGCATCCTGCAAAGTGAGCGCGAATGTTACCTGTGCCGCAAATGGTACAACCTGCACACCACGCGGGGGCTGGAAGAACATCACATCCTGTTTGGCCGCGGGCGGCGGGAACTGTCCGAACGGTACGGCCTGAAAGTATGGCTGTGCCATAGCCACCACAATGAGCCGCCGCTGGGGGTGCATTTTAACCCGCAGGCCCGGCGGACCTTAGAACGGGCAGCTCAAGAAGCATTTGACAATCTCCACGGCCCCGGCAGTTTTGCCGGGGTGTTTGGAGAAAATATTTAGGGAGGGAGTACAATGTCCCAAATTGTAAACAAAAAAAGCGTGCTGGAAATGGCGATGGGCGCGATTGCCGAAATTACGGATTATGAGGTGGAGCGCGTTGTGGCCAACATTATGGACCCCAACACCGCCGCTAAGGCAAAGCGCAAGATCACCATCACGCTGACCTTTACGCCGGATGACTACCGCCAGCAGATCGGCATGGATGCGCAGGCAAAAACCAGCCTGGTGCCGGTGCAGCCGGTGCGCACAAACCTGTGCATCACCAAGGGCCGGGATGGTGAGCTGCTGCTGGCAGAGATGACCCCGCAAGTCCCCGGCCAAGTAGATATGGACGGGGTGGAATCCCCTGAACCTGCCATTGCCCGCGTGGGCCGTGGCACATTCTAAAAGATAGGAGATACAGAGATGGAAGTTAGCTTTTTGAAAGACGCCATCAACCGCATTGCCGAGATGGCACAGCCTTTTGTGATGGAGGTTGATGGGCGCAAGTATTGTTCCTTCGACATGTACGAGATTGAGGGCCAGGGCGAAAAGCCGTTACCCTACCAGGTAGACACCCTTGACGCCCTGATCCAGCTGATCCGGACAGAGGGGGTGAAAACCTATGAGCGCCTGTATGTACGCGTGAAAGACCCCCGCGCGGTGGTTGTGGACAGCGGCTATATTACCACATCGCAGGAGTATTACGACCGTGCTTCTCTTTACCAGGCCACCACGGATGTTCCGCCGGTTACATATGGCCGCGCGATGGAAGCAGAACGGGCCGTGATTGAGTTGCAAAGCATGTATGCCGCCACAGGGGATAGGGACTACCTGCTGGCGCTGCTGAGCCATATCGACACCAGCCAGGGCGTGTCCACTATGGACAACGGCGTCACCCAAGAAGTGAGCGTGCGCCGCGGTGTGGCACTGAAAGAACAGCAGACGGTGCAGCCCATCGTACACCTGCAGCCTTACCGCACGTTCCTGGAGGTAGCACAGCCTGCCAGTGACTTCCTGCTGCGCATTGATAAGGACGGCCACCCGGCCCTGTATGAGGCGGACGGTGGAGCCTGGAAGCTGGAAGCCAAGCGCAGCATTGCCGCCTATCTTGGCGAACAGCTGGCCGATCTGGTGGAAAGCGGCAACGTGGTGGTGATGATCTGATGCTTAACGTAATTGCATTACAGGGCCGCCTGGTGCGTGATCCGGAGCTGCGGCAGACCACAACCGGAAAGCAGGTGGCAACCTTTACCTTGGCCTGTGACCGTGGGCGGAGAGACGCCAGCGGCAAGGCTGTGGCGGACTTTATCCCCGTTATTGCTTGGGAGCGCGCTGCGGAATTTGCCTATAAGTGGTTTTCCAAGGGCATGATGGTAGCGGTGGATGGCAGGCTGCAAAGCCGGACATACCAGGCGAAAGACGGAACAAACCGAACTGCCATTGAAGTGGTAGCGGGCAACCTTAATTTCTGCGGCAGCAAGGCAGATAACGCCGCTACTGGTGCCCAGACGGCCATGGAACCCGCCACACAACCACGGGCAGCGGCACCGGCATATAGTCAAGGCCCGACCGATGATTTTGCCCCGATTGAGGATGATGGTGACCTGCCGTTTTAACTTTTGATAACATAGCCTTGCGGGGATGCGCTGCGAAAAGCAACGCAGTGCATCCCCTTGTTAAGGTTAGCCTTTTTTAGGGGGATCAAAATGGAAACACCGACATTCTACGCGATTCTGCCCGCAAGCGTCAGGTATGATGCGAGGCTCAAAGCTGCAGAAAAAATCCTGTATTGTGAGATCACATCGCTGTCCAACGCAAAAAAGTATTGCCATGCAGGCAACAACTATTTTGCGACACTGTACGATGTGGACGAACGTACCATCCGGCGCTGGCTCCACAACCTGGAGGAACTGGGTTATCTGCTGATCGAATACGAGAAGCAGGGGGACGGCCAGCAGCGCAGAATTATTCCGCTGGACAACGCCCCGGCGGGCGTTCCTGAAATGTCCGCCCCGGACAAAATTGTCCGGCCCACCCGGACAGAAATGTCCGGAACCCCCGGACAAAATTGTCCGCCAAAATATTACAAGAATAATAATACAAGAGAGAATAACGCGGGCGCGCGCGCGTGCGTGAGCGACATCATACAGCAGGCGTTCCCAGATGACAGCGATCTGACCAAGGCGCTGACATCGTTTGCAGAATCACGCAAGGCGGGGAAACATCCGCTGACCGTGCGTGCTGCGGAACTTGTATGCAGCAAACTGAGACAGCTGGCCGATGAAGCAGACGTGCGTGATCGTAGTGGGTACATGATCGCAGTGTTGGAGCAGAGCATCCTGCGCGGGTGGGAGGGCCTGTTCCCCCTGAAAGATGACTTCGTGGATCGTTCCCCGGTGCAGCAGCCGGAGAATACCGCGGACAAACCCAGGAACATTGCATCAGGCGATGATATTCTCAACTATCTGTGAGGGAGTAACATGGAGATAAGCCATCAGCAACTTAACCAGCGGGCATTTTTAGGGGCCGCGCTTGTAGACCCGGCGGGCGCGCATGAGTATATTCTCAAGCTGACGCCGGGCATGTTTGACGAGGGAGCCTGCCGCGATACGTTCGCGGCAATCCAACGGCTGACCTATGCAGGAGAACCGGTGGACCCTGTGACGGTGGTTAATATGGCCACATCAGCAACGTTGTCTGCCGATAATCTCAAGCGCAACATCATGCAGATGGCCGAAACATGCCCATCCATTGCCAACGTTGGCAGTTATGCTGCGCAGATCGTAGAAGATTACCGGTATCAGCTAATCCAGGCCGATCTGCTGAAATGTATGGCCAAGGATGCAATGGATGCAGACAGCGTGTGTAGGCAGCTAAGACGCACGCTCTCCATGCAGGATGCAATTCGCAACACGCAGGAAGATAGCACAGCACGCGATTTTGACGCGGTTCTGGATTCTGCTTTGGCGCAGCTGGATGAACCAGATAACAGTCTAAAGCTAGGGTGGCCGGAACTTGACCGGTTTGGCGTATTCCACCGCACCCGTGTTTGCGTGGTGGCCGGGCGGCCTGGATGCGGTAAAACGGATTTTTCGCTTAACTTGGCATCCAGGCTAAGCAAGAAATACCGGGTATACTATCTCACTCTGGAAGAGACGGCAGAGGCCCTGATGAATCGGATGCTGTCGAAAGTATCCCGCATTGATTCCGGCAAAATTACAAATAAGCGGCTGGATGAACGGGAGCGCAGAATCGTTGACAACACCGCGGGAGCTCTCCGGCAGCACCATAACATGATGCTGGATGCGGACAGCAACCTGACCATTGATGGGCTGGAAGCCAAACTGATGCAATATAAGCCGGACGTGGCATTTGTGGACCACATCGGCCTGCTAAGCCCGACCGATCCGCGCCAGACAGAATACCAGCGGATATCTGAAATAACCCGGCGGCTCAAAGTTGCAGCTATGAAAATGGGCATTGTGATTGTGGAGCTGTGCCAGATCAGCCGATCGGGCGTAAAGGGCAGCACCGAAAAATTCTGCAACTTGGAAGATTTGCGAGGCAGTGGCACGATCGAACAGGATGCCAACAGTGCAATCTTCGTGGAGAACCGCCGCCCAGAGGATAGCCAGGAACTACGCGGGTATAGTGCATACCAGAAAACGGCCATCATGTACGCCAAAAACCGTGAGGGCCCAACCGGTGTGGTGGCTATGCGGTGGCAGCCACAGTATCACGACTGGCAGCCAGCACCCAAAGAAGATTATGACAAGATGGATCAAGCAAGTTTTTGATAACAGCCTAAAAAGGCAAGGGAGTAACGAATTATGATTAGTATTGCAATTATCAACCTCAAAGGCGGCGTTGGAAAGAGCGTTACCGCCTGTAACCTGGCAGCGGAGCTGGCAGCCATGAGCTGCAGCGTGCTGGTTGTTGATCTGGATAAGCAGGGCAACACAAGTAAGTTTTTTGGTGTGCTGGACTATGAGCGCCCATCTGTGGCAGAGGTCATGTTGGGCGACTGCAAAGCGGCAAATGCCATTGTGGAGGAAACCGGCGTGGTAGGAATCCAGCTGCTGCCCTGCGATATGCGAATGCTGAAAGCCAACCGGTCCATCTTGATGGACACCACAGAGCCACAGCAATTCCGCCTGCGTGACGCCCTAGAGAACCTGGCGGGAAACTATGAGTATTGCATCATGGATTGCCCGCCGGACCTGGACATGGGCAGTATCAACGCACTGTGTGCCGCGGACTGGGTTATTATCCCGGTGGATTGTGACGAATGGGCTTGTGACGGCATGAAAGAAATTGTGGATCAGATTGAACGTGTGCAGATGTACTACAACCCACACTTGAAGATCATGGGAACCATGATGACCAAATATCGCCGCACCCGTTATGCAGCTGATGTGATCCGGCAGCTTAGAAGCTCTGGCGCTGCAATCCCAATGATGGATACGGTGATTCGCTACACGGTCAAGGTTGGCGAGGCCAAAAGCGTGCATAAACCATTGCGCGAATACTGCCCCGAATGCACAGCAGCGGCGGATTATAAGGCGCTGGCGGAAAAGGTTGAAAGCATTGTGTCCAACGTGGACACTAAGGAGGGCTAAACGATGAGCAAGGGATTTTCGATCAATGATATTCTGGGCAGCCAATCAGCACCGGCTGCCCCGGCGGGCCTGAAAATGCAGATTGTTATGCTGCCCGCTGTGGATATTGAGCCGAACCCGGAAAACTCCATCTATGAGATCGGCGATGTATCCATGCTGAAAGCCGATATTGCAGAACGTGGATTGCGCAGCCCACTGGAAGTACTGCCCGCCCAAGGTGGCAAGTATATGCTGTTGGCCGGGCACCGGCGCTGGACAGCTTGCCGTGAATTGAGCACGGAGGGCGATAAACGTTTTGAGCTGCTGCCTTGCGTGGTCCATGCCAGTGCGGGGGCGGATGATGATTTGATCGCACTGATCACATCCAACGCAACCGCCCGCGAACTGACGGACGGCGAACGCCTGAGACAATACCGGGCACTCAAACAGGCACTGGAAAGAAAAAAAGCAGCTGGAAGCCTTGATGGGCGTGTGCGTGACGAAATGAGCCGAATTACAGGGGACGGTACTGGCACGTTGGGGAGACTTAATGCAATTATCAACCATTGCATCCCGGAAGTGTTGAAAATGGTCGAAAACGGGGAAATTACTCTGACCCGTGCCTATGAGTGCAGCAAGCTGTATAAAGTGCAACAGATGGAGTACGCAAAAAATGGGTATGCACGGATGGCAACGCTAGAACCGAGTGAGCGTAATGCTGTTATAGAGTGGCTTGCACAGACGGAATTGCAACCGCTGTTTGATGGCCTAGACTACATCAACAATGGCCCACACAGCTATGTTGATTCTGCCCCGGCGGGCCATATTACATGGCAAACAGTGCAGCTTGACGGGACCGCGGCGTTTGGTGGAAATAGGTACAAAATTAAAAAGACTGATTGGCGGGCAGTCGATGTTGAAAAAATTGACATTGATGACCCGGATGAAGTGCTGGCGAAAACAACGATTACGCTGGCAGATATGTACAGCAAAGCCCGCGCATTGTATATAGACAAAACCGCCAAAACAAAAAAGCAGAGTGCGGCCAAGCAAGCAGCGGCGGAAACGCGGCGGAAAAAGGCGCTGCATAAAAAGGCCATGGAAATGCTGGCCGACTATGACAACTGGCACAAAATTGCACAAGCCAAAGAACTGGGCATTGTGTTCCGCGAATATCCTCTGCAGGACGGCGGGCGCGTTATTGTTATGGTGGATGAAAAAAGCAAACGCGAATATCCTCCAACACAGGGCATGCCGTACAATACCTGGGAAGCGATCCGGTATAATGCAGAGGGGGAACGCGTGGTTTTTGCAACTGGTGATAAAGAAAGCATAGAGGGTATTGTCTATAGAACGTGTTGGGGACAACATGATCTTGAAAGCCTGCTGATGAAAGAACTTGAACAGGCAGGGGGCTGACAATGGAGACGCTAAAATCAATCATCGAAGGCGTGGTGGTAACAGCTATGCTGGCCGGTGCATATAGCATTGGGGTGTCCGTTGGGCAAGAGGTTACACGGCCCAGAGCACGAGATGACGATATTTCGATGGAGCATAAGCACGGAGGCGATGACCCATGACATATGAGGAAACCATTGAGTGGATGAACCGTTACCGCGCTGCCCGGCGGGCTGAACCGGGAATAAAAGAACAGCTCCGAGAAGAAAAACGCCGTGCAGAATATGCGGAAACGATCCGCCGTCAATGCCCTGGCGGCCCTGTTGGTGAAATAGACAGCACGATCCAAAGCATAAACGCCCGGCAAAGAAAATTGGCTGACGACCTAATAGGCGGAGAAACAGCCAGAACTGAAATTGAATCCGCTATCGCAAAAGTGGATGATGCCCTTGAACGTGAAGTTCTGAAAGCACGGTATATTGAGGATCGCACTAACCGCCAAATTGCGGTGCGCATGAGAATCACGGAACGCTATGTGCGCAAGCTCCACCGGCGGGCAATTTTCAAAGTCACAAAATTAGTTCCGCTTAGTTCCGCCCCAGTGTGCTAGGATGATTGCGTCAGGTACATAGGGTACGGCAACCTGACAAACTTGCTTGCCATGCAGGACCTCTCTTGGTAATAGCCGCCCCGGATAGGGACGGCTATTTTTATATGCTGTAGAGCTGACTGTTGATTACTCCCCAACAGTATGAGCGCTGTGCTCCACAGGCAACGGCACAGAGCGGGTGCGGGACCCGCATACAGTACCACAACGTGCAGCTGCTGGCACGTTAAAGCAGCAGCTGACGGGCGGCAATAGACCGCCATGCCCGGCGGGTGGGAGAAGCTCACCTACAATAGAGACAAAAGATTTCCGTCTCACACCGCTGGGCATCTATATTGATCATATGCCCCGGCGGATGGAGGTGCAGGATGTGTCCACATTGGACACGCGGAAAATATGCGCGAGTTTGCCAAGGCGTTTTACAAGAGTAAGGCGTGGCAGCAATGCCGCGCCGGATATATTGCATACCGCCGCGGACTGGACGGCGGCATGTGCGAGATATGCCAAGAGGTGCCAGGATATATTGTGCACCATAAGCAGCATATCACGCCACATAATGTGAATAACCCGGATATTACACTAAGCTGGGACAATTTGCAATATGTATGCAAGCATTGCCACGATGTTGAGCATGGATATTGTGAGCAGAGCAAGCCAAGCAGGGTGACATTCGACACGGACGGCAACCCAATCCCCCCCTGAAAACAGCCAGGGGGCCGGGTGACGGGACCGGTGTGGGAAGATAGCTTTGGGCGAAAATGAGCGCAGAGGGGGGTGTAGTGAATGGACGAGGAAAGAGAAAAAAGAATCCGCACGGAAAGAAACAGACTTAACAAGATTTTGGGTGCGACCAAACATAAAGGCGGTCCTGAACCAACGCCCAAAATCAAAGCGGCCAGAGGGCTGATTGATAACGCTGCGTTTATGACAATCCACTTGCAGGACCTGCAGGCGGAATTGAACAAACACGGCTGTGTGGAAGAATACCGAAATGGCGAAACCCAGTACGGTATGAAAAAATCCGCCGCTGCAGATATCTACACCACCATGTACAAGAACTACATCGCCACCATCAAACAGCTGGCAGAGCTTGCACCGGACAATGTGGGCGCTGATGAACTTAGCATGTTTATGCAGGGCAGTGGGCCCTAAATGGCCATGACGGCACTGGAAGAATACGGCACCGCGGTGCTGGACGGTAAAATCCTGGCAGGGGACAAGATCAAACGCCAGTATGAAAAACTGATGATGGCAATGACCTGCCCAGGGCGGTGGCATTTTGATATTGCCCGCGCCCAAAAGCCAATCCGATTTATCGAAATGTTTTGCCGCCAGAGCCAGGGCAAAATAGGCAGCCCAATCAAGCTTGAACTATTCCAGAAAGCGATGCTGGAAGCTGCCTATGGGTTTGTTGACGATCTGGACATCCGGCAATACCAGGAAGTGCTGGATGTTGTGGGGCGAAAAAACGGGAAAACCACCCTGCTGAGCGGCATCAACCTATACATGTTGCTTGGTGATGGAGAGGGCGCGCCGGAATGCTACTGCATTGCCACAGCCCGCGATCAGGCCATGAAAGGCTATACAGAGTGCTGTAATATGCGCAAGCAGAGCCCACTGATCAGTAAGCATGTGCGCAAGCGCGTCAGTGATCTGTACTGCGCTGAAAATATGGGCTATATAAAGCCTTTGGCCAGCAACACAAACAGCCTGGACGGTTTGAACGGCCACTGCATCGTAATTGACGAGTTGGCAGCCATTAAAAACCGCGACCTGTACGACCTGATGAAGCAGTCCATGTCTGCCAGACGGCAACCAATGCTGTGGTGCATTACCACAAACGGGTTTGTGCGCGGGGGAATTTTTGACGCCCAGTATGATTACGCCACCGGTGTAATTGATGGGAGCATCCACGATGACCGGTTTTTGCCGATTATCTACGAATTGCCAAACCGTGGCCATTGGACAGACCCGAAAGCATGGATCATGGCGAACCCTGGGCTTGGGACCATAAAGAAAACACAGTTTTTGGCGGACTGTGTGCAAAAGGCCAAGAATGATGAACAGTTCTTACCCACGGTGTTGGTGAAAGACTTTAACCTCAAAGAAAACAGCAGCAGCGCCTGGCTGACTTGGGACGCGCTGGACAACACGGCAACATTTGACCCTGCTGGCCTGACATATGGTATTGGCGGGATTGATGCTGCAGATAGCGTGGACCTGACCGCGGCAAAACTTATTGCTATGCGGCGGGATGATTCGAACATCTATGTGCAGAGCATGTACTGGATACCGGAGCGCAAGCTGGAAGAAGCCAAAAACCGTCACCACCCGGATGATGCCCCGTATGAAGCATGGGCTGCCCGCGGGTTGCTGAGGGTTGTGCCTGGAAACAAAGTCAATAAACGGGTATGCCTGGACTGGTTTTTGGAACTGCGAGACGAACACGACCTGTACCCGCTGTATATCGGGTATGATCCATGGCACATGGATGATAGCCTGCTGATGCAGTTTGAACAGGAATTGGGGCGCAATGTAATGCGCCCGGTACGTCAGGGCATGGCAACGCTAAGCCAGCCCATGAAAGACCTGAAAGCAGATTTTGAAGGGCACCGGATCATCTACAATAACAACCCCATTGACAAATACTGTTTAGCCAATACCTGCGCAAAGACAGATATCAATGGAAATGTGCAGCCGGACAAGGGGCAATGCAGCACACACCGCATTGACGGTACGGCAGCGCTGCTGGACGCCTATGTAGTGCTGTGCGACAAAAGAGAAGAATACCTGAGCTTGATTTAAGGGGAGGGAAAACTGTGGGATTGCTTGACAGGCTGCGTAATGCTTTTGGACAGCGCAGCATATCCACCGTGCAGCTGATACAGGAAAACGGCACACGGTATATGGCCTGGCATGGTGGCTTATACGATGCGGACATTGTGCGTGCCTGTATCCGACCAAAAGCAAAGGCTGTGGGCAAGCTGGTAGCAAAGCACATCCGCGAAACGGTGGATGCCAACGGAGAACGCAGTATTGCGGTGAACCCTGCACCGGGCATTCGGCGACTGTTGGAAGAGCCTAACCCTTATATGACTGGGCAGGTAATGCAAGAAAAACTGGCAACCCAGTTGTGCCTGAACAATAATGCTTTTGCGCTGATTGTACGGGATGACATGGGACTGCCGACTGGCATTTATCCGGTTTTGCCGCAAACGGCGGAGGCACTGTATAGCAATGACGGTACACTGGCGTTGCGAATGCAGCTGCCAAACAACAAGGTTTTTACATTCGCATATTCCGATATTATCCACTTACGCCAAGATTTTAACGAGGATGATATTTTTGGTACACCTATTGGGAATGTGCTGACGCCGCTGCTGGACGTGGTAAGCACTACCGATCAGGGCATTGTGAACGCCATCAAAAACAGCAGCGTGATCCGCTGGCTGCTTAAATTCAGCAACCCCTTGCGACCGGATGATCTGAAAAAGCAGGCCGAAGATTTTTCCAATAACTATTTATCCACAACCAAAGGAACGGGTGTGGCGGCTGTGGATAGCAAAGCAGATGCCACGCAGATTGAACCCAAAGATTATGTGCCCAATGCGGCCCAGATGGACCTCACCAAGCAGCGCATTTATGCACTATTCAACACAAACGCCAAGATTGTTGACAGTAGCCGAAGCGAAGAAGAGTGGAATGCCTATTTTGACGCAGAGGTAGAACCGGTGCTGCGTCAGCTGGGCGGAGAATATACCCGCAAACTGTTTACGCTGAGGGAACGCGGATTCGGCAACAAAATCGTGTTTGAGGCCAGCAGTTGGGACGGCGCAAGCCTGAGCACGAAGCTGAACCTGATGCAGATGGTGGATCGTGGGTCATTAACGCCCAACGAATGGCGATATGCGTTCAATCTGGCCCCTGTGCCTGGCGGTGACGAACCGATCCGCCGCCTTGATACAGCACCTGTAACGGGAGGAGGGGTAACTGAATGAGAATCAATGTATACGGCGACATCGTGAATAATGATGATGCCTGGATTTACGACTATCTTTCCATGGATTGCAGCTGCCCCGCCCGTGTAACGGCTGCATTGCAGGAAGCGGGCGGGCAGCCGGTGGATGTGTATATCAATTCCGGCGGCGGCGATATTTTCGCAGGCAGCGAAATTTACAGCGCTATCCGCGGATACACCGGCAAGGTTACGCTGCATGTGGTAGGCTTGGCGGCCAGTGCGGCTAGTGTAATTGCTTGTGCAGGGCGTTGCTTGATCAGTCCCACCGCCATGATGATGGTACATAACGTGTCAGCCACAGCAAATGGCGACTGCCACGATATGGACAAGACGGCAGAGACGCTGCGCAAGGCGAATAGTGCCATTGCGGCTGCCTATGTAGCCAAGACCGGGATGACAGAGGAAGAGGCCCTGGCCATGATGGACCATGAAACATGGATCACTGCAAAAGAAGCTGTAGCACATAAGTTGGCGGATGGCCTGGAAGAGGCGGCAAACCAGCCAAAGCAGATGGCTGCATCCACGGGCACGGTGTTAAGCGCTGAAACAATGCAGCATATCCGCAATACTGTCAAATCTCCGGCAGCGCGCAAAGCACAAGCCGAGATCAATATTTTGAAGTTGAAAGGGGAACACAATGAAACTGACTGATTATCGTGATAACCGCAAAGCGTTGCTGGATGCCGCGCAGAAACTGGTTGATGACGGCAAACTGAGCGAGGCCGAGGCCAAAACCAAAGAAGTTGAAGCCCTTGACGCACAGTTTGAAAAAGAAAAAAAGATGCGTGATGCGCTCAATGCCTTGAGCGAACACGGCCAGCTGCCCGGTGAGATGCACAACGAAAAGCCGTTGAATCTGGAAGCCCAGGGCAGTGAGGATATTGGCGTTGGCAGCAAGGCATACCATGATGCCTTTTTCAAACACCTCCTGGGCCGTGATGATGATATGACCCAGCTGGAGAACGCGGCCTTTACCCACACCACTACGACCACCGCGGCAGTGCTGCCCACCACGATGCTGAACAAGATTTGGGACTTGATCAGCGGCCAGCACGCTATTTTGGGCGATGTGACCATCTACCGCACCGGCACCATCCTGGAGATCGTGAAGCACACCGCTATTGCCCAGGGCGCAGCCAAGAAAGTGGGCGAGAACGCCGCCAACGATGACGAACAGAACACTTTTGTGAAAGTCACCCTGTCCGGCCATGATTATAGCAAGCATGTGAATATCAGCTATGCGGAAGCGAAAATGAGCATGGATGCCCTGGAAAGCTACCTGATCAACGAAATCAGCACCAACATTGGCGAAGCCATGGCGGTGGATGTTATTGCAAGCATTGGCACCGGCATGGCGGCGGGCAACAAAGTAACTGCCGCGGCTGCCGCAGTTACGTTTAAGGAGCTTGCCCAGCTGATGGGCAAGCTGAAACGCGTGGGCACTTGCGTGGCGTATATGCAGCGCGGCACGCTGTATAACCAGCTGGTGTCCATGGTGGACACCACGGGCCGCCCGATCTTCCAGCCCAGCGCCCAGCCCGGCGCAGAGGGCGTTCTGCTGGGCGCTACCATCAAAATTGAAGATGCCGTGGCCGATGGCGTGATCTTGGTTGGCGATCCGAGAAAGTATGTGTACAACATGGTACAGGACATCATGGTGGAAACTGACAAGGACATCAAGAATCATGTGTACACCTATGCGGGCTATGCGCGCGGTGAGGGCAGCCTGATTGATGACCTTGCCTTTGCTCAGCTGACGCCCAAGGCCGGCAGCTGATGGGAAAGTAACCCATGACGCCGGAACAGATCGACACCGCGAAACGGTGGCTGAGAATCAGCACCGATGCCCTGGACGACGAAATTGACCAAACCATGGAAGCCGCAATGCAAGACCTGAAAAATGCAGGCGTCAATGAACCGTGGTGGGAAGATCGGCTGGTGCAGCAGGCGGTAAAACTGTACTGCAAGGCACAGTTTGGCTATGGTGACGAAAATGACAAATTTTCGCGCGCCTACGAATACCTGAAAAACGCCCTGGCGCTGAGCGGGGACTACAACCATAACCCGGAGGGCTGACAGATGGATCGTGCGGATGTAATGCAGCTGATTGCTGTGACGTATACGGACGATGACATCAACCAAAAGATTCCAGCCGAAACTGCCCGCAATGTATTCTGCAACGTTGCGAGTGTGTCGGCAAATGAATGGTTTGAGGCGGGCCGGGCCGGAATGCAGGCGGCGTTGAAAGTTACGATGTTTGCTCCGGACTACCAGGGAGAGCAAATCGCCGTGGTGGGTGGCGTTAGATACGGTGTATACCGCACTTACCACGCCAAAAACGAAACCCTTGAGCTGTATCTGGAAAGGAAAGCAGGCGTATGAGCCACAAGCAGGTATATGTTGGTAATTTTGCGGAGGTCATTTCGGAAGAACTTGCCGCCTATTCTGATGAAGTAACCGAGGCTGTAAAAGCAGAATGCAATGATGTGGCAGATGAATGTCTGCAAGAGATCAAAGCCAATAGCCCCGTACAGACAGGCAAATATAAAAAAGCTTGGCGCAAAAAGATTGAGTTTGAAAACCGGGAAGATATCCGTATCCGTGTTTTCAATTCAAAATATCCTGGCCTGACCCACCTGCTGGAAAAAGGCCATGCGAAAGTTGGCGGCGGCAGGGTAGAGGGGAAACCGCACATCAGACCTGCCGAACAGCACGCAGCTGAGAAACTGGCAAACAAAATAAAGGTAAGACTGAAATGACGCTTGAAGAACTTAAAATCAAGCTGACTTCCAGCGGACTGCCGGTTGCTTACCGGTTGTGGCCGGAAAATGCAGCACCAACCCCGCCATATCTTGTGTATTACGAGGACAGCGTGGAAACGTTGGCGGCTGACGGCGTGGTGTATTACAAGATCAGGCATATTGTGGTTGAGCTGTACAGCAAAACTAAGAATATGCCCGCTGAAACAGCACTCGAAAAAGCGCTGCAAGGGCTGCACTGGCAGAAAACCAACGAACAGTATCTTGATACCGAACACATGTTGATGTGTTCCTACGAATTTGAGGTGTAATAATGGCAGAAACCGAAAAAAACAAGGTCCATTATGACTTGCAAAATGTATATGTTGCGCCGCTGACGCTTGACGATAGCGATGCAGTAACGTTCGGCACTCCGGAGCGCCTGTACGGTGCGGTAGGCATGGACCTGTCTGCCCAGGGCGATACAACCACGCTGCGCGCGGATGGTATCAACTATTATGTTAATACTTCCAACCAGGGCTATCAGGGCGATCTGACGTTGGCAATGGTCCCTGACTGGTTCCGCGAACGGTACCTGGGCCAGACCGTAAGCACCAAAGACAAGGTGTTGGTGGAGAACGCGAAAACCGATCAGCCCAAAGCATTTGCACTGCTGTACGAGTTCCAGGGCGATGTCCACGCCCGCCGCCATGTACTGTATAACTGCCTTGCGGCGCGCCCCAACGTGGCAGGCGAGAACAAGGACAACCAGCGCGAACCGGATACCGAGGCGATGACCATTACGGCCAGCCCGCTGCCGGATGGCAGCGTAAAAGCCAGCACCACGGCAGATACCCCCGAAACCGTGTACAATAACTGGACTAAGGCAGTGTGGACTAAGGATAGCACGGTCTGAGGCGATTGGCGATGAAGAAAACAATTACCATTGATGGCCGTGAAGTGACCCTGGTTGCGAATGCACTGACGCCAAGGCTGTACCGCCATAAGTTTGGCCGTGATATGATTCGTGATTTGAACCAGCTGCGCAGGAACTATGCCAAGGCCGTGAGCTTGCCCGATGATGCAACGGATGAACAGCGGGAAGATGCCCAACTGGAAGCGGTGGACCTGGAAATTTTCGAGAACGCAGCCTACATCATGGCACTGCAAGGCGATCCTAACCCCGTGCCGAGTGATCCGGATGAATGGCTGAGCGGGTTTGAAACGTTCAGCATCTATGCAGTGATGCCCCACATCCTTGAACTGTGGGCAATCAACCAGCAGACAACGGCAAAGCCTAAAAAAAAATGAGAGCTACCGTCCGAGAAGAGACGGGGGCAATTTTCATGTTACGCTGTGCCGAACTGGGGTTGAGGCGTGATGACCTGGCAGACATGACAATGGGCATGGTATACGACATGCTCATTGAACGCGCCAATGACCATGAACAATACAGCATCCGCGCCACGCAGGAAGATTTTGACCGGTTTTGAGCGGGGCGTGTCCATATTGGACACGCCCTATTATTGTAACGTGAGGAGGTGGTAGATATGGCGGACCGTATCAAGGGTATTACCGTACAAATTGGCGGTGACACAACCGGCTTGAGCAAGGCTTTGAGCGGCGTAAACAAACAGATCAAGAACACCCAGAGCCAGTTGAAAGACGTTGAAAAGCTGCTGAAACTCGACCCCACCAACACCAAACTGCTGGAACAGAAACAGCGGCTGCTTTCCAGCGCGGTAAGCGAAACCAAAAACAAGCTGGATAGCTTAAAAGAGGCAAGCAAAAATGCTGCAGAGACCCGCAAAGACTATGACGCCTTTGCAAAAAAGTTCGAGCCGGTACAGGTTGAGATTGGAAAAACCGAGGATAAGCTAAAGGCACTTCGGGCGCAAATGCAAGAAACTGCCGATTCAGACGGCAAGGACAGCGACTTGTACAAGTCTTTGGCTGCACAGGCCAAGGATTCCGCAAAAGAACTGAAGGATCTAAAACAGCAAGCCAAGGACATCCGAGAAGAATTTGGAAACCCGTTATCAACGGAGCAGTTTGACGCATTACAGCGCGAATTGATTGCTACCGAACAAGAATACAAAAATCTAAAAAATCAAATCAAAGACTTTGGTGGCATTGTTGCCCAGGAAATGCAGATCGCAGGCCAGAAAGTCAGCGACATGGGCGAAAAAATTAGCGATGCCGGAAACGAAATATCTGGTGCCGGAAAGAAGCTGGCGCCTGTAACGGTGGCTATTACCGGCGCGGGGGCAGCATCCACCGTGCTTGCCAGTGATTTTGAAACAAGCATGGCCAAGCTGGCAACAATCGCTGATACAAGTAAGCTGTCCACTGATGCTATGAGGGCGCAGATCCTTGAAGTATCTAACCAGTACGGAATCAGCGCCGGCGATATTGCCGAAGCGGCATACAGCGCTATCAGTGCGGGCCAGGACACGGAAAAAGCGGTGCAGTTTGTGGCTGATTCCATGCGGCTGGCAAAAGCGGGTTTTACGGATTCCGCAACATCCATTGACACCCTGACCACCATCATGAACGCATACGGAGATGCCAGCGGCAGTGCGGCAGACATCTCCAACAGGCTGATCACGGCACAGAACCTTGGCAAAACCACTGTGGCAGAGCTGGGCAGCAGCATGGGCAAGGTGATCCCGACCGCCGCCATGTACGGTGTGAACCTGGACAACCTGGCCAGCGCTTACGTTACGACCACCAAAAATGGTATAGCAACGGCGGAATCTACTACCTATATCAACGGCATGCTGAATGAGCTGGGCAAGAGCGGCAGCACTGTCAGCGATACGCTGAAAAAGAAAACCGGCAAATCCTTCAAAGAGTTGATGAATGATGGCCAGAGCCTGAGCGATGTGCTGGCTATTGTGCAGCAGGCGGCGGAGGATTCTGGCAAGTCTATGGCGGATATGTTCAGCAGCCAGGAAGCGGCCAAAGCGGCTGTCACGATTACGCAGCACGCGGACGACTTTACATCCGCCATGAATGCCATGGCAGAGAGCGGCAGCAAAACCGCTGAGGCGTTCGCAACGATGGATAATACCGAAAAGGCGGCGAAAGAGAAACTGATAACTTCGGCCCAGAATGTAGCAATCACATTCGGGGATATGCTGATCCCGGTGATTAAGGATATTATCGGGTACGCACAGCAGATTGTGGATTGGCTGAACAGCCTGGACGAGGGGCAGAAACAGACGATCATACAGGTACTGGCAGTTGTGGCGGCACTGTCACCGGCTTTGCTGGTGTTCGGGAAGGTTGTTACCGTAACAGGAAACATAGTAAGCGGCGTTGGGATGGTAATTAAAATAGCTGGATCGCTTGTGGGATTTGTAACCGGCACAGCGGTGCCGGGAATCACAAGTGCTCTGACTACGTTATTTACGTTTTTGGCGGCAAACCCGGTTATTGCAATTATTCTGGCCATAACAGCCGCTATTATAGCGCTGGTGGCACTGGTGGGCACCAAGGGCGATGAGATACAGGCCCTGTTGCAAAAGGTGGATGACTTTTTGCAGGCAGTGTTTGCCACAGACTGGACAAACGTGTTCGGCCCTGTACTGGGCACAGCACTTAACCTGTTTTTTGCCAATGTAAAAAACGTGTGGGATCATGTGAAACAGGTCCTTGATGGCATCATTGATTTTATCCGCGGCGTGTTTACGGGCGACTGGGAGCGCGCCTGGACCGGCGTAAAAGAAATTTTTGCGGGTATCTTTGACGGGTTGAAAGCGGCCGCCAAAGCGCCGCTTAATGCCATCATCCGATTGGTCAATGCAGCCATTGGCGGTATCAATGGAGTTATCCACACCGTGAACAAGCTGCCCGGCGTAAACATTGGAGAAATCGGGCAGATACCCTATTTAGCCAAGGGCGGTATCCTCAGCCGCGGCAGTGCCGTTGTTGGTGAGGCGGGCCCTGAATTGCTTACCATCAACCAAGGCCGCGCGGTGGTGCAGCCGCTGACCAATAACAATACAACGAACAACGCCAACTATGGCGGCGTGACGGTGAATGTATACGCTGCTGCAGGGCAGGATGTGAACGAACTGGCAGAGGCAGTAGTGTACAAGATCCAGCACGCAGTGGATCAGACAGGGGCAGTGTGGGCATGAGACAGCATTTTTCTTTTAACGGGCATAAAAGCACGGAGTATGGGTTGTATATCAACGGCGATGCAGCCTATAACGCACCGGAACGCGATATAGAGGATGTTGAAATTCCGGGGCGCAGCGGCACCCTGACGGTTGACAATGGCCGCTGGAGAAATACGTCTGTATCCTACAAAGTGTTTGTGTTTGGCGAAAAAGCGGCCCAACATATTGATGCCATAAGGGAATGGCTGCTGACGGCTATCGGGTATACAAGGCTGGAAGATAGCTACCACACCGACAGCTACCGAATGGCCCGTTATAGCGGAAATATTGAGTGGGATGTTAACCTGTTGGCACAGTGCGGTGAAGCCACACTGACATTTGAGTGTTGGCCGCAACGTTACCTGAAAACAGGCGAAACTGCACAGAATGTTAAAAGCGGCGGAAAGCTCAGCAATCCAACGGCGTGCCCTGCGCTGCCGCTACTGGTGTTGACGTTGACCGGCAGCGCGAAGCTGCAGGTGGGTAGCACACAGGTAGCGATAGAGGGATACACCGGGCAAATGACCATAGATTGCAACCTGCAGGATGCCTACACTGGCGGGAAAAATCTGAACCAATACATTACGGCACCGGGCTTCCCGGTTTTGGAGGCCGGAACAACGCAAATCAGCTGGACAGGTGGAATCAGCAGTCTGTCCGTTACGCCTAGGTGGTGGACGTTATGACACCGAGATATTACGCGGCAGACAGTGAGATCAAAGGCAACGGCGTGGGAGCGCTGCGGGATGCACTGTATTGCACAGTAACAGAGGAACGAAACGGCAGCTATGAACTTGAAATGGGCTATCCCGTATCAGGCCAGCACTATAGCGAACTGACCCTGCGCGGCCTGATCTGCGCCAAGCCTAACCCGTATAGTGAGGAACAGTATTTCCGAGTGTACAAGATTAGCCGCCCCATCAATGGGCAGGTTATAATCAGCGCACAGCATATTAGCTATGATCTGTGCGGCATACCAGTAGCACCGTACACGGCAGGAACAGCGGCACAAGCGCTGGACAGGCTGAAAAGCCAGGCAACTGTGGAATGCCCGTTTGAGTTTTGGACGGACTTATCAACCACTGCTGATTTTGCAGCGCCGGTGCCCAGCAGCTTGCGCAGCCTGTTGGGCGGTATAGACGGCAGCATACTGGATGTATATGGCGGAGAATACGAGTGGGACAACTACACCGTAAAACTCCACAGTGAGCGCGGCACCGACAGGGGAGTTAGCATCCGTTACGGGAAAAACCTGACAGACCTCGCCCAGGAAGAAAACTGCACTAATGTGTATACCGGCGTGTATCCGTATTGGGCTGACAGCGGCGGTGCCGTTACACAGATAAGCACGGGCCCTGTTGTAGATGTGCCTGAAAACCAATACAGCTTTACGCGCGTGCTGCTGCTGGACCTCAGCCAGGATTACACAGAGCGGCCTACGGATGAACAACTCAAACAGTCCGCGCTGAGCTACATTAAGGCGAACAAAATCGGTGTACCGAAAGTAAGCCTTAAACTGAGCTATGCGCAACTTGAGCAAACCGTGGAGTACAAAGGCAAAGCGCTTTTGGAGCGCGTGGGATTGTGCGATACCGTACATGTAACATTTGAACGCCTGGGGGTTGATGCAACAGCCAAAGTTATCAAAACTACTTACAATGTGCTGCTGGACAGGTACGACAGTGTTGAGCTTGGAACACCGAGAAGCAACTTGGCAAGCACCATTGTCGGCATTGAAAAAAGCACAAAGACCGAGGTTGACAAAACAAAGTCTGCGTTGCAGCAGGCAGTAGATCAGGCAACAAAGCTGATAACGGGAAACCTTGGTGGGTATGTGGTGCTGCACAGTTCGGCTGGCAATGATACACCGGACGAACTGTTGGTGATGGATCAACCCAATATAAACACTGCCACCAAGGTGTGGAGATGGAATCTGTCTGGGTGGGGTTATTCGTCCACTGGTTATGCCGGCCCTTACCGCCTTGCAGCCACAATGGACGGTGCCATCAATGCGGACTTTATCACAGCGGGCACCCTTAATGCAGAGATCATCAAAGCCGGAATCCTGAAATCGCAGACAGGTGATGCGTTCTACTTGGACTTGATCAGCGGCGAATTGCGGATTAACGCCAAAAGTATAGAGATCAACTCCGAAACCATCTATGATGGAAAAACTGTTGACACAAAAATCAGCGAATCCGCAAAGCAGATCAAAAGCGAGATGACCCAAAGCACCAAAATCACCGGCGGCGGTAACCTGATCCTGGGCAGTGAGAGCTTCCAGAATGCCACCTATGACGGCAATGCAAGCGGCGTGGTGTATGGCGATGACGGCAGTGCAACAATTACCAATGCGAACACCAACCGGTATTTTGCTTTCAAGACCGCTGGTGCTCGCATCACCAAAGGCGTCACATTATGCCTGTCCGTCATGTACAAACCAATTTCTGGCACCGACGGGTTGTGCCTGAGCCTTACGTATGACGCCGACAACGGAAATCGTTACGTTACCAGCATAAAAACCGAAAATCAGCTTGAAATTCAGCAGACAGACGGCTGGGTGCTGCGGTATGGCACCTGGACACCCAGCGACACCGGTATTCTGAAAACGGTCGAGCTTGGCTGCGGCAGCATAAGGGCGGGGCTTGGCGGCAACTACACCAACAAGTTTTCGCTGCTTCACCCCATGCTGCAATACGGCAACGCGCCCACCGCGTGGAACGCCAGCTCCGGCGACTATCTGACCCAGGAAAGCGCAAAAAGCCTGTTTTCCCAGACCGCTGACGAGATCAAAACCGAAGTCACCAAGTCAGTGACTGAAACGGTAACGGCCAACGTGAGGGATACCGCCACCAGCGCCGCCAACGATGCGGTTGACAGCAAATTGCAGGATTATGCCACCACAGCAACGGTGGAAAGCCTGAAAGAAGATGTCTCCAGCATCAGCCAAAAGGCAGACAATATCAGCACAACGGTTAGCAGTCTGCAGGAAACAACTACAAACATATCTGATAGCCTGGACAGTACAAACCAGGAATTTAAGACGATCAAAGAGAATGTGGCCTCCGTTGACCAGAAAGCCGACAGAATTACCCAGACGGTAACGCAGCGGATCACCGGCGGCAACAACATTATTACCGGCACCGACGACTGGAACCATGCGACCCTGGATGCAGGTGGCAATGACCTGAACAAAAAAGGAACATACACGATCAGCGGTGAATCCGTTCGAGTGACCAATAAGGCGCGGAACACCCGCTTCCACTTTGGTGCGGATAAGTCACTGGTTATTGCAAAAGGCATGACCTATTGCGCATCCGTGCTGTACAAGCTCAATTCAGGCACAGACAGTCTGTTCCTGCAATTTGAAACAAAATCTTCCAGCGGCACAAAAAGTTATTACGGCAATGCATTCAAAGATGCGAAGCAGGACATTGAGCTGGACAACGGCTGGAAGCTGCGCTGGGCGGCGTTCACGGCGACCGCGGACGGCTATGCGGACGGCCTGTTTGTAAGCACAGCCAACGATAACGCCACCGTTACCAACGATCTGACCATCATGCACCCCATGGTGCAGATGGGCAACGCCCCCACCGCCTGGACGGCCAGCACCGGCGACTATCTGACCGCCAACGAAACCAAAACCGAGATCAAACAGACGTTTGACACCATCAAGCTGACGGCTTCCACCAGCGGAACCAGCAGCACCATCAAGCTGACGGCAGGTGGAACGGAGATCACCAGCGCGCAGATCAGCATGACCGGCGTGGTGACATTTTCGGATTTGAGCACATGGAACCAGGATAAGACCATCATCAACGGCGGAAACATTACGACCGGGCAGATACACAATCTCAAGTACAGCACTGTGTACGACTTGGACAACGCCTACATTCGCATGGGCACAGAATCCGGGGAGCGCGTGTACATTGACAATAGGCACATTGCATGGTACGCCACCATCAACACGGGATCAATCGGATTAACCGGCGTGCTGTACTCAGAGGCGGGCAGCAGTTACATCGGCGCGTGCAGCAAGTACGCCAAATACGGCTGGGTGGACGGGCTGAACCCCACATCTTACGTTGGGATGCAGATCACCTACAACCGCAGCGATGACAGCGATGCCGATTTTAACACTACTCGCGTGGGTGTGTCCGGTACGCTCAACTGTAAGAATTTGAGCGCGTGGGGCAGCAAGTCCCGTATCGTGTCCACCAGTTTTGGCGCATTGAAAATGGCTGCGTTTGAAACGCCCACCCCGACCTTTGCGGATTGGGGCCGCGGCGAGTGCGGCCCGGACGGTTGGTGCCTGATTGTACCTGATCCACGCTATGCGGAGACGGTGGCTCAACATGGGCAGCTGACCTGGCTGCTGACAGACTGCGACGGCACCGGCCACCTATGGGCTGAGGATTGCGGCCAGTACGCCATTGTACACGGCGCACCGGGGCAGAAATTTTCGTGGATGGCTATGGCTGCACAGCGCGGTTACGAGGGCGAATACGCCGAACCTAGCGAGTGCAATTACCCGGCAGGAACCCCGGCGGGCATTGACATGGCAGCCAGCACCGCTGCCCGCGCGCTGGATACCGGGGCCAGTGCTGCAGACGACCTGCTGACGATGGATACCGGCGCAAACCTGGCCGTTGATACACTACTAGAAGATTTGGAGGGCAACGAAATATGAAAAAATTGAGCGCCGTGGCAATCGTAACGACCGCTGAAGGCGAACGCGTGAGCTACACATACACCGAATTGGACAGTGATGGCAACATCACCAGCCAGAACAACCGGGCATCTTTTGTGGCCCTGGATGATGATTTGCTGACCGCCATTGCAACCCTGAAAAACGCTGTAAACGCACGACTGTAAAGGAGAAAAAACATGACTGACAACAAAAGAACCCATGAATGCCGCCGCAAAATCGTGGCAGCCTTGAATGAAGCTAAAATTCCGTATGCCACATCTGAACTGATCCTTGAAAATATTTTATATGTCGTGAGGGCCAACATGGAGGCCCAGGATGCAGCCGCGGAAAAAGGAGAGCAAAGTGGGACCACTGAGGGTACCGTCTCCGCCAAAAGCAATGCACCGGCCAATCAGCAGAAATAAGGGGTGATCTGCATGAGACCCTATAACCATGATATCTACCTGAACGGCTACAAGGCCGTAACCTTTGAAGGCCCGCTGCGCCTGGGCACCTATGACAGCTATGGCAATGAGCGCATCCGGGTGTTGTGCAGCCCGGAATGGGATGGCCTGACCATTGTTGCAACGTTTAAGGCCGCCAACGCGGTTGAAGTGTTGGTGGACGATGACGGCATGCTGGACGTACCGCCGGAGGCCACTGCCACCCAGCAGGCGGCAGCAGGCCGCTGCGCCCTGACTTTTGTGGGCACCGGAGAGGGGCGGCAGACGATCAGCTGCACGACCTACTATCTGGTGCAGAACCACGCCACTGTTGGCAACGTCACCCCCGACCCCACGCCCGACAAGTGGCAGCAGTTTGTGGATCAGGTTGCGGCTGACCGCACCGCTGCTGCCGCTGCCGCCAAAGAGGCCGCCCGCAATGCGCAGGACGCCAAGACGGCAGAAAGCAACGCCAAGGACAGCGCAGATAATGCAGCGGCCAGCGCAACGGCTGCGGCTGAAAGCGCCAAGGCCGCTGCCAAATTAGCCGAAGCGGCTGCACAGTCCGCTACCAAAGCGCAGGGCAGTGCAGATGCAGCAGCCAATAGCGCGGAAACGGCAAAAACGGCGGAGACCGGCGCAGGCAGCAGCGCTGCCGCCGCGAAAAACTCTGCCGATCAGGCCAGCGCCAGCGTTGCCGCCGCAAAGGAAAGCCAGGCGGCGGCCAAAGCCAGCCAGGATGCTGCGAGCGCATCCGCCAGCACGGCATCCAGCAAAGCCACCGCTGCAGGCAACAGCGCAGCGGCTGCTTCCGCAAGCGAGAAAAACGCCGCTGCCAGCGCCACTACTGCAAAAACGGCACAGAGTGCGGCAGAGGCGGCCAAGACCGGGGCAGAATCTGCCAAAACGGCAGCAGACAGCAGCGCAAAGGCTGCTGCCAGCTCTGCCAGTACGGCGGGTACCGCTGCGAGCACAGCCACCGCGCAGGCCACAGCGGCTAAATCCAGCGCGGATAATGCCGCCAGCAGTGCAACGGCTGCCAAAAGCTCCGAAACCGCCGCGGCCAAATCTGCCCAGGGCGCATCCAGCGCGGAGACTGCCGCCAAAGCGGCACAGAACGCCGCTGAGACAGCCAAGACTGGGGCCGACACGGCGGCCAGCAATGCAAGCGAAAAGGCCACAGCCGCGGCCAGCAGCGCCGCAGCGGCTAAATCCAGCGAGACTGCTGCCGCCAAAAGCGCAGACGATGCCAAGAATTATGCCGCGCAGGTGGCTGGCATTGTAACCAGTCAGGCCATTTTCGGTGTGAACTTTTCCGGCAGCACCAGCGCAGGAAACCGTTTGGGTGCGGCAAAAGATTTTGTGTTTACGCCTGGCACGGACACCAGCGCAGGGCAGAACAGCTTCGATGCCGTTTACCCCTGGGCAGGCATGCGCCGCTGCTGCTGTACCCTGAACGCAGATGGCACTGTTAAGGTTAATGCGTATAAGGGTCAGCCTGGATACATTGAGGATGGCACCAACGGCGAAGTGCTGGTGGAAATTCCGCTGTTTTACGTCTCCGGCATGCTGGATGTTGCACCGTCCATCAGCATGTCCATGCTGCCCGGCTACCGCGCCCCGCGCAAATTTTTGAACGCGGACGGCAGCCTCAAGCAGAAGTGCTATGTGCGCGCTTTCCCTGGCAGCATTGGCGCGGACGGCAAGTTGCACAGCATTGCCGGTGCCGTGCCGACTGGCAGCCAGAATATCACGCAGTTTTTGAACGCTGCCCGCAAATGGGGCGATACCTACAGCATTGGCACCAGTGCCGACTTTGAGGTGCTGGCATATCTGATGGTTGTTGTATACGGCACGCGCCATGCGCAGAGCAAGATCAATGGCTGTGTAAGCTTGTACAGCACGAACCTTGCAGTTGCCGCCGCGACTGACAATGCTGCCAGTGTGGTGGTTGCCAAGAGTGCCGGCATTGAGCCCGGCATGGTGATCTCCATCGGCACCGGCGGCGAAGACGAAACCATCGCAAAACGCCGCATTGTTACCAGCGTGGAGGCCATTGATGGCGATGCCACCAACGTTAAGGTTAATTTTGACGGCAATCCCGTAACCACAACGACTGATCACAAGGTATGGCGCATAATGCAGGGCACCGGCACCGCAAACAGCGTGATTGCCACCTGCGGCAGCCCCGTCAGCAACACTGATGGACGGCACAGTTTTGTATTTTACGGCGTGGAAAATCCGCTCTATGGCAACCAGTGGCGCTTCGAGTGTGACTGGAAGCTGGTTGACGGCGTACCGTACTGGTGCGATGACCCCACAAAGTACAGCTGGACATCCAACGATGGCTACATCGCCCTTGACACTATGGCAATGCCGGACGAAGGTTGGGCGACCGCCCTGCAGCAGGATGATCGTGCGCCCAGCGTGCAGATCACCAAGTCTGTTGGCGGCAGCTCTGGTACTTACCTGGCAGACTATTTTTATATCAATAAGGCCGGAACCCGCATCGCTCTGCGTGGCGGCCGCTCCGGCAACGGCGGCTTCGCAGGCCCGTTCGGCGTCTCCCTCGTCGGCGGCGCGGGCTACGCCTGGTGGGGCGTCGGCGGTGACCTTTCTATCCCCGGTTAAGCGGGGGTTCGGGGACCGCAAGGCCCCCGATAATCTATCCGAATACGACATTAAGCAAAAGGCTCTTGATCTTATACCGCATCGCTCTGCGTGGCGGCAACTCCAACAACGGCGGCAACGCAGGCCCGTTCTACGTCAACCTCAACAACGACGCGGGCAACGCCTGGTGGAACATCGGCGGTGACCTTTCTTTGGCGGCAGCACAGCAAGCTGTGCTGTTGGTCGTGACCTTATTATGCAAGATCAATCTGCCTGAGCTCTAGCTATAACCTGGCCCATCCGGAAACCTTAGTAGGCGGCAAACGCCGGGCGAAATGGTTTGTGGCCAAAGAAAGCTTATAACATGCCTAAACGCATTGGAAACCTGTTGCCGGTCATGACGGACCGGAATTTTATCAGAGGGGAGATGTTTGAACATGCAAAGAAACGCATGGACGATCCGACCACGGTACCCGCCCTGCTGCATGCAGATGAATGTGTTGCACAAGTGCAGCACTGGATCATATGCGGCGACTGGGTGCCCAGCAAGCCAATCCACACCCAGCACTATGAGCCAAGCAACGGCAAGCTGCGTGATATCGACTATGTGCCATTCTGGCCCGATGGCGTGATGCACTGGATACTGATCGACAGTATCTATGACAAGGTTGTGCCGAAACTTGACCCCTACTGCGTGGCAGGTATCCGGGGACGTGGGCCACACAGCACCAAAAAGCATGTGGAGTGCTGGATCAAAACGGACCGAGCGGGCACAAAATATGGCGCGGAGCTGGATATCCACCACAACTTTCCGGAAACGGACCATGATTTTGTGATGTACGGATACCGGCAGCTGGTCAAGGATAAGTACTGGCTGCGCCTGGCTGATGCTGTGGTGCAGAGTTTTGCCAATGGCCTGCCTATCGGTTATGTCACAAGCCACTGGTTCCAAAATTTGGCCATGACGGCATTTGACCGCTATGTGCGCAGCCTGGATGGCGTGCGGCACTATTACCGGTATGTGGACAATATCCACATGTATGGCCCGAACAAGCGCAAGCTTCACCGTGCCCTGCAGGCCGCCATGGACTGGCTGTGCGCAGCAGGGTATACCATCAATAACAGCTGGCAGGTATACCGCACCGACTACATAGACGCTGACGGTGAGCACCGCGGACGCGCCCTGGATGGCCTGGGTTTTGTGATCTACTGCGACCACACCATCTACCGCAAGCGTACCAGCAAACGCCTGATCCGGCTGTGCCTGGATATCAGCAAGCGGCCACGCGGCAACCCAACACCGCACCAGGCCCGGCAGGCTGCCTGCCGGATCGGGCAGCTAAAACATGCAGATATGCACCATTTTCGGGTCAAGCACGTTGACGGCGTGATAAGTTACCGGAAAATCAGAAAGGCGATACAAAATGCTTAAAATCGAATGCAACGAAAAGCGGCCCCGCTTTGAGATGGAACCGCTGGAAGATGGCCGCACGTTGGTGCGGCTGTATGAGGGCGAAGAAGCAGCAAGCCGCCCGGCTGTGTCCGATATGGACACGCCCTGGAACGGTTACCGCTATACAACTTATGAGACGCGGATTGCCCTGCCTGCCGGTGCGCTGGAAACCGCGCCTAATATCTGGGCGGAGGCCGTCAAGCAGGCGGACCGCACCCAGGCCGCTGCCCAGGTACGCGCAGAGCGTGACCGGCTGATCTCTGCCTGCGACTGGACCGTGCTGGATGACGCCAAAACGGACAAGCAAGCGTGGGCGACCTACCGCCAGGCGTTGCGGGATGTGCCGGAACAACCCGGCTTCCCGTATGACGTGAGCTGGCCTGCCGTGCCGGGGCAGCTGTGACGGACAACGAACGAGTGCAGCGCATGTCCCGCACGCTGTCTATGGCCCTTGATCTTGTGGATGCTGTACTGGATCGGCTGGAACGTGAGGGCCTGGACACTACCACAGAGCGCGAACTGCTGGCGAAACTGTGGTGGGATGGGGCGGCACTGGCAGATAAAAGAAGATCGGAGGAATAAGGAAATGATTGATGCAATCGACGTATCGAAACATCAGGGAAAATTCGATTGGCTGGCGGCGTATGACAAGGGCATCCGCCACGCCATGCTGCGCGCCGGGTATGGCCGTTACAGCAGCCAGAAAGACCCCCAGTTTGAGCGCAACGCGGCTGAGTGTGCCCGGCTGGGCATCCAGTACGGCGTGTACTGGTACAGCTACGCCAGTACCCCGGCGGAAGCCCGCCAGGAGGCCCGCTGCTGCCTGGCCGCGATCAAGGGCAAGCACCTGTGCCTGCCGGTGGCGTATGACATCGAATATGAGCCGTGTATCTTGCGTCTGACCAATGCCCAGCGCACGGCACTTGTCCTGGCCTTTTTGTCTGAAATTGAGGCCGCAGGGTACTACGGCATCCTGTATGCCAGCTGCGATTTTATCCGCAACCGGCTGGACTACGAGGTACTCTCCAGATATGATATCTGGGTTGCCCAGTACGGCAATGCCTGCACCTGCCCGCTGCCGTATGGCATCTGGCAGTATTCCAGCCGCAACGCGCTGGGCATCCCCGGCTACGGCACCAGCCTGGACTGCAACCGGGTCTATAAGGACTATGAGCAGCTGATGATCCAGGCGGGCCTGCAGGGCCACACCGCGCCCACCCCGGAGGATACCACCCCCAACAAGCTGGACAAGCAGCGTATTACCATTGGCCGTATCTCCAGCGGCGACCGCGCAACCATCCGCACCCTGTGCGAGGGACTGGGGCTGGTAACTGCTGGCCTGTACCACGAAACCTGTGCGGATGGCAACCAGTGGATGCTGGACGTTGGGCCGGTATCCAGTGGCGACGCCTGGTACATCATGCGTAAGTGTGCGGAGCTGCAGCTGATTGACGCAGGGCTGTATAAGGCCGAGTATGTGGAGGGGTGATTTGGTGGATGCTATTGTTGTTGCGCTGATTACTGGCGGGTTGAGCCTTATCGGCGTTATTATTACCAATCTTGCCGGGCAGCGGCGCACAGAGCAGAGGATGGCCACCGCGCAAGCCGTGACCGATACAAAAATTGAAGAGCTGACCCGTGAAGTCCGTGCCCACAATAATTTTGCCCAACGTGTACCGGTTCTGGAAGAACAAATCAAGGTTGCAAACCACCGCATCACCGATCTCGAGAACAAAACCGCTTGAACACGAATACATAGGAGGAAAAATCATGGATTTTGCATCTTTTGGCATCGCTTCCGTTGCCTGCATCACCGTCATCTGCTACCTGGCCGCCACCGCTGTCAAGCAGACCCCGCTTGCCAATAAATGGCTGCCGTCCATCTGCGGCGCCCTTGGCGGCCTGCTGGGCCTGGCCGCCATGTACATCAACGTGCCGGACTTCCCGGCCGCTGATCCCCTGACCGCCCTGGCCGTGGGCATTGTTTCCGGCCTGGCTGCGACCGGCGCGGATCAGGTTATTAAGCAGATCAGCAAAGGCAACTGACCGACAAATTAAATAATCCATAATAAAAGCGGCAGGCTTTTCTCTTTTTCATGGATAGCCCGCCGCTTATTTTTTATGTGTCGTTTTCTGCGCTGTCACCTTGCGCAACATCGGGGACGTATTCCATGAGATCACCGGGCTGGCAATTCAGCAGAGCACACAATTTATTGATTGTGCGATAATCCAATCCGCCGCCTTTATCTAGTTTTCCTAGGACCGATGGGCTTATGCCGTTCTTTCTTAACCAATATTTGTTGTGCCCCTGGCTGTATAACTGCCGAAACAGTCCATCATAAGTAATCATAGTTCACCTCACTATAATGTGACCTTTTTCATTATCCATATTATAGCATGCGTAACGTACTAAAGCAAGTACAAAAATGTACAATAAACCGTATCAAAGATAGTGCAATCTGCGCATTGCATTATTGCACTAGATGTAGTACAATATAAACATAGCAAGGGGCGGTACAAATAGAAAGGAACCGCCAATGAAAAGCCATGAATTTGAAAGGTTAAGCCCTGAATCGAAAAAACAATATTTCAACCTTTACATCGCATGGATACAGTTAAAAAATAAAAAGGTCAGATGGCGACCGTCTCAAAAGTAACCATCTAACCTAGTCCGACAAGAAACGATAACCGTGCCTTGCTTATTTTTATTATAATCAATTCACTTAGGAAAATCAAGCCGGTGGGGGGCTTTACAATGGGAAACCCTATTTTTTTAGATGGCTATAATGTTCCAGAATGGCTTGCTGATGTCTGTACCCGCGAATGTGCTCGCGGCTTTTGCGGTCATGCTGTACTTTCTGTCCATCAACTGGAATTTCTTCTTGCGCTTGCACAAGGCGCGGCAGAAATGATTTAGCGGGCCAATTTACTACGACCTTTTTACGATCTTTTCGGCTTTTACGACCTGTTTATGACCCATTATTTTGCACTATTTTGCATTATCTCACAGTATTTGTATAACAAAAAAGCACGTTGCATCAGCTTTTATGCTGAACAACGTGCTTTTTTTGTTGGCGGAGTAAGAGAGATTTGAACTCTCGCGGCCCTTTCGGACCCTACGCCCTTAGCAGGGGCGCCTCTTCGACCTCTTGAGTATTACTCCACAAGTCAAAGTGATAAACTATTCACTTTTTCACACAAAATGGCGGAGAGGATGGGATTCGAACCCATGGTCCGCTCGCGCGAATCGCTGGTTTTCAAGACCAGTTCCTTAAACCACTCGGACACCTCTCCACAGTGGCCACCACCAAGGTGCGATAGTTATATTACCATAAGCCCTGCAGAATGTCAAGCATGAAAATGAAAAAACAGCAAAAGAAATTGCAAAAATTAAAAAGAAAAAGAGAAAATACAATAAAATCACGCCAAATCGTCCAACACTTGGCGCGCGGCACGCACGGACGCTGTATCCGTCTGCTGGATATGCCACTCGTCCAAACCGGGCAGCCCCATGGGAACGCCCTCGCGGCGGAACACCATCCGGCTTTCCAGTTCCGCTTTCCCACTCATGTGGTAAGCCCTTGCGCCCGGCAGGGCAGCCGAAAGCTGCCGGATCACCCCAGCGTTTACCCCGGCACCGATCAGTACTTCCGGACCATTGGTGCGGTCACGCTCTGCCAACAGGCTGCACAGAACGTCAACACCCTGCACACAGCTGGCGGCGGCACCGCTGGTCAGCACGGTATCAATTCCAAGGGCGGCGGCGTCGCGGTAGGTTTGCAATGGGTCGGCAGATACATCAATAGCGCGGTGTAGGGTGAGCCCAGCACCATTGGCGGCCTTTGCCAGCCGTGCAGTTGCGGTGCAATCCAGCGTGCCGTCCGGGTTCAGGCAGCCAATCACAAAACCGTTAGCTCCGGCACTGCGCAGCTCGGTGATCTGCACGCACATCATCTCAATCTCTTCCGGCATATACAGAAAGTCCCCTGCACGCGGGCGTATCAGGCAGCGCACGGCAACATCGCTTTCGTGTCGGATCTGACGCAGCAGCTCGGTATAAGGGGTCAGCCCACCGGCCAGCAGTGCACTGCACAGTTCCAGACGGTCCGCCCCGCCAGCAATGGCAGCGCGCGCCGATGCAAGGCTATCCACACAAACTTCCAGCAGCATAATGACCCTCCAAAACGATTTTTCTTACTTAATATAAGAGTAACACATTCCGGACGGGGTTACAATGCCTTTGCGTTACCAAAGAGCGCCGACAAAATTTAAGCGGCATGCCCACCGCGCATAACGCGCAGGGGTGGGGTGCTGCTTTGTGGCTGCGGGGCAATGGTTACGCTCCGCTTTTGCGTATTGGTATTGCGCAGGGCAATGCGCACCCCAGCAACTGCGTTAAAGGTGAAGCACAGCACGGCCCCAATGGCGAGGGCTGGCAGCAGGGAAAGCTGACCTTCTGCCACGGCGCAGACGACCATCAGCCCGCCAAAACCGATGGAATACAAAAGAACATTGCAGATAAGCTCGGTAAGTAGATTCATTTTCATAATTATGACCTCCGGGATCGTGCCGCAAATTTAAAAAACAGTTGCGAAAAATGCAATAAAAGTACAACGACAAATGCATAAGAACAACTTTGAGTTGTTTTATGAATCTAGAATAGTACAACTTACGGTTGTTGTCAAGGGGTGCAAACAACTTTTTCTAGAATATTTTTTCACGGAATCTCTTTACAAATACTACCTTGGGTTGTATAATGAAACCATAAAACTTGGCGAATGCCGCGGCTTGGGCTGGTGCATGGGTGCATCGCTTGACTGCTGCTTTATGTACAGCGCGGCAACCACAGTGAAAGTAGGAAAAACCATGTTTTCAGAACGACTGAGAGAAGCCCGTAAGGCGAAACATTATAGCCAGGCAGAAGTTTCGCGCCTGCTAGGCGTTACCCAACAGGCTGTTGGCAAGTGGGAGACTGGGCGCTCCACCCCGGACCCACAGACGGTTGCCCGGCTGGCAGAAATTTTAGATACTACCGCAGACATGCTGCTTGGCCTGCAAAGCAACGCAGACGCGCACGGCGCCGTTGGGCAGCGTGCGTTCAGCCAGTATACCCAGTGCCCAATTCCTGTTGTGGGGACGGTGCGCGCAGGGTACGATGCCCTTGCTTTTGAGGAAGATTACGGCACAGAATACGCCAGCGTAAAGGACCCGCAGAATTATTTCTATCTTGTGGTTAAAGGCGACAGTATGGAACCGCGCATTTCGGATGGCGATCTGGCCCTTATTCACCGCCAGAATACGCTGGATAACGGTGACCTTGGCGTTATGGTGTATGGTGATGGCAACGGTACCCTGAAAAAATACATCCAGCGCGGCAACGCTGTTGTGCTGCATCCTTTCAACCCGGATTATGAGGATTTGATCATCCGCGGGGAAGAATTGGACCATTTGTACATTGCCGGTAAGGTTGTGGAGACCAAAGCCAAGTGGTAAAAAACCGCAGCGCGTTCCCGCGGTAATGCGGATGAGACCAGCAGATAACTGAATAAAATTTTTCCTACACGCCGTCTGCAAAACAATGCTTATGCGGCGGCGTGTATTTCTTATACCATTTTTTAGGGCACGTTATAAAACCGTGCTGGCTAGTAAGAGGAGAACGAACCATGCAGCTGGAAGATAAACTTGCGATTTTGGCGGATAGCGCCAAGTATGATGTGGCATGTACTTCCAGCGGTGTGGATCGCGCCGGGGTACACGGCAAGCTGGGGTGCAGCGTGGCGGCGGGCATCTGCCACAGCTTTACGCCGGATGGGCGGTGTATTTCGCTGCTGAAAGTGCTGTATTCCAACGCCTGCTGTTATGATTGCGGTTATTGTGTCAACCGCCGCTCCAACGATGTACCCCGTGCGACCTTTACCCCGCGGGAGCTTGCAGAACTGACAATCGGCTTTTATAAGCGTAATTACATTGAAGGGCTTTTCCTTTCCAGTGCGGTCATCGGTACGCCGGATTATACGATGGAACGCATGATCGAGGCGCTGCGCATTCTGCGGCAAGAATATCATTTCAACGGCTATATCCACGCCAAAACCATCCCCGGCGCGGACGCGGAATTGGTGCGGCGTATCGGTCTTTTGGCGGACCGGCTTTCGGTCAATATTGAACTGCCCAGTGAAGCCAGCCTTTCCTTGCTGGCTCCCGATAAAAAGAAGCAGGCGATTTTGAAGCCGATGGGCCAGATCGCTGTACAGAGTGCGCAGAGCAAAAAGGAGCTGGTGCTGTACCGCCACGCCCCGGCGTTTGCACCGGCAGGGCAGAGCACCCAGATGATTATTGGAGCGACGCCGGAAAGCGACCGCCACATTATGGGATTGGCGGAATCTTTATATAAAAAATACTCGCTCAAGCGCGTGTTCTTTTCGGCGTATCTTCCGGTTAACAGTGATTCCCGCCTGCCTGCGCTGGATGTGCGCCCGCCGCTTTTGCGGGAACACCGGCTGTACCAGGCGGACTGGCTTTTGCGGTACTATGATTTTTCGGCTTGGGAACTGCTGACAGAGGAAGAGCCGAACTTTGACCCTTATCTGGACCCCAAATGTACCTGGGCAGTGCGTCACCCGGAATTTTTCCCCGTGGAGATCAACACTGCGCCCAAGGCGGCCCTGCTGCGTATTCCGGGTATCGGGCCCAAAAGTGCATTGCGGATTTTGTCCGCCCGCCGCCAGCAGCACCTTGGAATGGCAGAACTCAAGCGGATGGGGGTTGTGCTGAAACGTGCCCAGTACTTTATTACCTGCAACGGCCGCGCCGCAGCCCACGGAACCCGGCAGGAAATCGCCGCGGCGCTGCTGGACCCCAAGGCATTTGCCGTGGGTACGCAGCAGCTTTCGCTGGATGACTTTACCCCGAAGGTTCTGCCGGATGCAGCGCCCGCTGTGCAGAAACTGGCCGCGGCGGGGATGCCCGCCCGCCAGGCAGCCTATGAGGTAAAACAGGAGGCTTTGCAATGTCTTACCCGGCGCATGTGACCGACACGGTGTACCGCTATGATGGAACCTTCCAGGGCTTTTTGTGCTGCATTTTTGAAAGCTATTCCCGCAAAGAGATCCCTGCCGCCGTCTGCGCACCTGACCGCGGGCAGATCAGCTTTTATGATTCGTGCGAGATCGTAACAGACCCTGCCCGCGCCCAGCGCGTTGCAAGAGGATTGGAGCGGCTCGGACCGACGGTAAAGGAACGCATAACAACAGGATTTTTATCGGATGACCCGGAACATGAACTGATCCTGCTGCGCTTTGCACGTATCTGCTTTGAAAAAGGCCCCGCTGCCGCGCGTGCAACAGGGGACCCGGATATCTGTGCGGCGTTTGACCTAGAACGGGCGGTCAATAATGAAGCCTGCAAGTATATTGAGTTCATCCGCTTTGAACAGCGTGATATGATGCTTGGCACGGTGATCCACCCCAAAAACAGGATTCTGCCACTGCTGCGCGGGCACTTTTGCAGTCGGTTACCGGATGAAGACTTTATGATTTTTGATGCGACCCACGGCATTGCCATGCTGCGCAGGGACCGCAAAGTGCAGTATATGGTCATGGAGCATTATGATAAAAACACCGGGCAGGAGGAACTGGACTGGCAAAAGCTGTGGAAACGCTTTTTTGATGCCGTTACCATTGAACAGCGCCGCAATGAACGTTGCCAGATGACCCACGCTCCCAAGCGCTATTGGAAAGATATGTGCGAAATGGCGCTGCTGGGCCGGGGAACCGCTGGTAAGGCGGAGCAAAATGCGGAAGCAGCCCGATAAAAACAGCAGCTTTACCCCCTGTGCAGACATAAAAATTTGTGGTATACTAATATCCATATATTATTTGTATGCGTGTGTAAGATCACGGGCCGGAAGCAGGCAGGAAATTTGCCCTGCGGCAGACGGTAAAACAGAAAAGATAGGGGAGTTTCTGCATGATGGAAGAATTGCTGCATATTCTTGAAAAAAATGCCCGCCTGCCGGTGGAAGATATCGCCGCTATGATGGGCAAAACGCCTGCCCAGGTTGCCACTATGATGGATGAGGCGGTTGCCAAGGGGTATATCCGCGGTTTTGAAGCCATGATCGACTGGGAACAGGCTGGTATCAATGTGGTGGAAGCAGTGATCGAACTGCACGTTTCCCCGCGCAAGAGCCGCGGTTTTGACGAGATCGCATCGGTGATCGCCAGCTTTGACGAGGTGGACAGCGTTCTGCTGATGAGCGGCGGCTATGATCTGCAGGTCATCATCAAGGGCCACAGCTTCCAGGAAATTGCCCTGTTTGTGGCAAAGCGCCTTTCTCCGCTGGACGATGTACTTTCCACGGCAACCAGCTTTGTGCTACGCCCGTATAAGCGTGGCGGCAAGCTGTACCTGAACGAAGAAGCCGACGAAAGAGAGTGTACCGTACTGTGATGAATTACGATGAACTGCTTGCGCCGGCTGCGAAATTCATGCGCCCTTCGGGGATTCGCAAGTTTTTTGATTTGGCCGCCGAAATGCCGCACTGCATTAGCCTTGGCGTGGGCGAACCGGATTTCAAGACGCCGTGGACCATCCGGGATGCGGGCATCCGTAGCCTGGAACAAGGCCGTACGCGCTATACCGCCAATGCGGGTATCAAAGAGCTGCGCGCCGAAATTTGCCGCTACTTGGCCCGCCGCATGGAGCTGAACTACCAGCCCAGCGAGGTGCTTGTTACCGTGGGCGGCAGCGAGGCCATTGACCTGACCATCCGTGCACTGGTCAAACCGGGGGATGAAGTCATCATCCCGGAGCCTTGTTTTGTCTGTTATGAACCGATCACTTCGTTGACCGGCGGCGTGCCGGTGCACATTGCCACCAAAGCGGAGGATGATTTCCGCCTGCGGGCAGACCAGCTGCGCGCCGCCATTACGCCGCGTACCAAACTGTTGATCCTGCCGTATCCCAACAACCCCACCGGCGGCGTGATGGATGCGGCAGATCTGGAAGCCATTGCGGAGGTGCTGCGCGGTACCAATATTATGGTGCTTTCGGATGAGATTTATGCGGAGCTGACCTATGGGTTGGACCGCCACATCAGCATTGCCACACTGCCGGGCATGAAAGAACGCACCATCGTAGTGAACGGCTTCTCAAAAGCGTATGCCATGACAGGCTGGCGCCTGGGATATGCGGTTGGTCCGGAACCGGTGATCAAGGTGATGACCAAAATTCACCAGAGCTGCATTATGTCGGCCCCCACCACCAGCCAGTATGCAGCTATCGCAGCGCTACATTCCTGCGATGATTCTATTGAGATGATGCGCGATGAATATAACCGCCGCCGCCGCTATGTGGTAAAGGCGCTGAACGATATGGGCCTGACCTGCTTTGAGCCGCGCGGGGCGTTTTATGTGTTCCCCTGCATTCGCTGCAGCGGGCTGACCAGCCAGGAATTTTGCGAAATGCTGTTGAAAGAGCAGGAGGTTGCCATTATCCCCGGTGATGCTTTTGGCGCCAGTGGGGAAGGCTATGCGCGCATCAGCTATGCCTACAGCGTGGAACACCTGGAAACTGCCATGCGCCGCATCCGCACTTTCCTGAAAGACCACGGCTGGCTGGCAGAATAAACGGCAAAAACAGGAGCTGAACAGGATATGGTATATCAAAAACAATTGGTCGTGGTGTTGGCGCCTGCCAAGCTGAACCTTTCGCTAGATGTGGCTGGATTGCTGCCAAACGGCTACCATGACCTTGACATGGTTATGCAGACCATTGACCTGTATGAACGCATCACCCTGCGCCGCAGTGCAGACCTGACCCTGCGCCTGCCGGGCAGCTTTGTTCCGCCCAACGATAAAAATACAGCGTACAAAGCGGCTGTGGCGTTTTTCCATTATACCGGGCTGCTGGCCGGGGTGGATATCACAATCCAGAAGCATGTGCCGGTGCGGGCTGGTATGGCGGGCGGCAGTGCGGATGCTGCCGGTGTGCTGGTTGGCCTGAACGAGCTGTACAACGCGCAGCTTTCAATGAGCGAGCTGTGTGCCATCGGTGCGGGCATTGGCGCGGATGTACCCTTTGCCCTGATGGGCGGAACCTGCCGGGTAAAGGGCGTGGGCGATTTGATTAAGCCGCTGCCGCCTTGCCCGGACTGCTGGTTTGTGGTGGTTATGCCCAGCGTTGGCATCTCCACACCGGAGGCGTTCAAGCGCTATGATATCATGGGAAGCCCGGTTCACCCGGACTGTGAGCGCCAGGAACAGGCCATCCGCGAAAACGATCTGGTTGCTATGTGCACCGCTGCAGGCAATGCGTTGGAACATTGCAGCGGCGCGGTGGAAACAGCCGCTATCTGTAAGCAGCTGAATGCCCAAGGCGCAGTAACCAGCCTGATGACTGGTTCCGGCGCGGCGGTGTTTGGTGTGTTTGATGATGGGCAAAAGGCGAAACAGGCCCAACAGGCATTGCAGGCCGGGTATGACCAGGTTTATCTGGCCCGCCCGGTGCGCGGCGGTGCGCGCGTTTTGCCGCGCCCTGCCAAAAAGGACCACACACCCAGGCGGGAAAAATAAGCCTGCTGGTTGCAGGTCTGCAGCATGTGACCTGCCAATAGCTTTTGTGTCTTTGGTTTTATGCCTTTCATGGTTTATAAAAACTATATAGACAAAGAAAGTATCGTGGTGTAGAAAAATGCATGGGCACATCACATAAAGAGTAGATAACGTAAAATAATTGAATAACAGCTTTCCTTTGGCCCCATACTGCTTGTAACATCAAGCCGTCAAGGGGCAAGGCACGGCGCAGGGAACTGCGCAGCGTGCAGACAAAAGCATTGCCGGCCACCGGGCGTTTGTTGCCGGGCCGGCTTTTTGCTTTTGCAGCAAAAGGGGGAAACGCTGATGAAAAAACTGCTGCAAAAATTACCATCTGCCGGGGCTAGCCCGCTAAGGATTCGCAAAATTCTGGAATGGGGCTGTGCCTGCGGCCTGCTGCTGACCATTGTACTTACTGCAGCGGCTGTGCGGTATCAAACTGTGTGTGCCCGTGTGTGCGGGGATACGCTGCGGCTGCACATTTTAGCCAACAGCGATACAGTGGAGGATCAGCTGCTGAAATTGCAGGTGCGGGATGCTGTTTTGGAACAGGTGACAGCCGCAACGCAGTATGCCGAAACCAAGCAGCAGGCGGTACAGACCCTGCGCACAGCCATGCCGGACCTGCAGCGCACAGCTCAACGGACGCTGCGCCATGCGGGCAGCAGCCAACAGGTACAGTGCAGGCTGGAAGAAATCCCGTTTGCAGCCCGCCGCTATTCCGGCTTCTGGCTGCCGGCGGGTACTTACACGGCGCTGCGGATCGAACTGGGCAGCGCCCAGGGGCACAACTGGTTCTGTGTGCTGTACCCGGCGCTCTGCGTGGGCAGCAGCGAAGCCAGGTATGCGGATACGGAAGAAAACGCGCTGGTGTTTGGCGGCTATCAGGTGCGGTTTGCTCTGTTGGATACCGCCCGCAGCGTGTGGCAGAAAATAACGGATTGACAAAATGGCGGCAGGGCGTGCAAGAAGAAGCTCTGCAAAAGAAAGAGGAACACCATGCTGACCTTGATCCTTGGCCCTTCGGGCAGCGGAAAATCGGTGCGCCTGCGGGAAGAACTGCGCCAGCGTGCGCGCAGCCGGCAGCGCAGTATCCTGATTGTGCCGGAGCAGTTTACATCTTCGACCGAAGGTGCGCTTTACCACGCACTGGGGGATGAACTTTCTGCCTATGTGGAGAGCTATTCCTTTACCTCGCTGGCCGAAACCCTGCTGCGCCGCTATGGCGGTGCGGCGGTGCCCACGCTGAGCGAGGCCGGACGCGCCGTGCTGGTGCGCCGCGCTATGGATGAAATGATGGACAAGGTGGTGTATTACAGCCGCCAGCGCCGCAGCGCTGCGTTCTGCCAGAAGGCGGCGGAAACCATCAGCGAGCTGAAAAGCGCGGGCATCCGCCCGGAGACCCTGGCGGATTATGCCAACGCCCCCGGTGCGGACAAAGATAAGCTGGGGGAACTGGCCCTGATTTTTGGAACCTATGAAACCCTGCTGGCCCAAACGGCCATGGACCCCGGCGACCGCGTGGAGCTGGCGGCCAAAAGCCTGGACCAGGCCTTTTTTGCGGGCCGCACGGTGTACATTGATGAATTTGATACATTCAACCACTCCAAGCGCGCCATGCTGGCGGCCATGCTGCCGGTTGCCGATGTAACGGTAAGCCTGTGCTGTGACCAGGCTCCGGACCAGACGGACGATGGCGTGTTCAGCGGTGCGCGGCGGGTGGCCAATACCTTGAAATCCATGGCGGCCAGTGCGGGGGTGCCCTGTAAAGAAATCCGCCTGACCCAGGATATGCGCCACAAAGATGCCCCTGTGCTGGCGGAGCTTGGCCTTTTGCTGGCGGATCCGACCTATACGCCGGAGGCAGAGGTGGACCCCGCCGCCCCAGCTATTACCTATTATAAGGCGGACAGCCGCCAGGCAGAGGCCAAGGCCGTGGCGGCAGCCGTCAAAGCGCGTGCCCGTGCGGGTGTGCCGTATAACAAAATGGCGGTGATCTGCCGCACGGTCGACCAGTACCTGCTGCAGATCCGGTATGAATTCCGGCTGCAAAATATCCCGTTGTTCTGTGATGAACCCACAACGCCGGAAAACACCGCCCCGGCCCGTGCGATCCATGCAGCGCTGGATCTGCTGCGCGGCGGTCTGACCACCACGGCGCTGCTGCGCCTGCTGAAAACCGGCTTGGTGGACCTGGACCGGGACAGCCAGTGCGCACTGGAAAACTATGCCTATACCTGGCCGCTGCATGCGCAGGACTGGCGGGAACCCTTTACCCGCAACCCGGAGGGCTACACCGACCGGATGAGCGAGCAGAGCCAGCAGGACCTGCAGCGCGCCGAGGAAGCCCGCAGCTTTTTGGTGCTACGAGTACAGAAATTTATGGACCGTGCCCGCAATGCGGATACCGCCACCCTGACGGCGCAAATTTACTACTTTTTGCAAAGCCTGGGGGCGGAGGAGGCCCTGCAGAAGCTGACCGATGGCCTGCGTGCATGCGGGGACCTGCCCAACGCGGACGAAGCCCTGCGGGAATGGAATGTGATCACCGAGCTGCTGGACCAGATGGTGCACCTGCTGCCCGCAGGGGAGCCCATCACCCCAGCTGATTATGATGACCTGTTCACCCTGCTGCTGCGCACCACGGATATGGGGCATATTCCACAAAGCATGGACAGCGTGATCTTTACCACCGCTGGCCGCATGCGCCTGCCCGAAACCGAGGCCGTGTTTGTGATGGGGCTGGCGGAAGGGGAGTTTCCCCAGACACCGGGGGATACCGGCCTTTTGAGCCACGCTGACCGCGATACCATGATCGCGCTTGGCGCGGAACTGCCCGACTGCTTTGAAAACCGTGTGATCCGTGAGCAGGTTTGCTTTTATAAGGCACTGACGGTGGCGCAGAAATACCTGTGGCTCAGCTGGCCGGGCGGCGCTGCGGGCCTGCCCGGCACGGCGGCATTGGCCCCGGCACTGGAATTGCTGCGGGTGCCGCCCGCGGTGGTGCAGCCGGAAGAGCTGGCCGCAACACCC
>OOCB01000811.1_pt1 | contig 47265 bp, 49 predicted proteins | sample 1671351 | NCBI WGS metagenome assembly OOCB01 (sample SAMN06348148, study PRJEB24527) | human gut metagenome | biome: human gut; feature: ankylosing spondylitis patient; material: feces | host: Homo sapiens | place: China | collected 2015-10 | reverse complement strand
TTTTCCTCATCCGAGAAGGGAAGTGCGCGGATGTGCCGCAGCTCCGCCTGCGGGTCAGCCCATGGGCTGTCTGTGCCGAACAGAATACGCTCCGCGCCGAACGTGCGGACAAGGTTCACAAACGCCTCATCCGAGAGCCATTGGGGATCGCCCGCCTCCGCCTTTGCCGGACGGAGCGAGAAGGCCGTGTCCAGCAGAGCCGTGGTATCTGCAAGCAGCTCCGGAACCGCATCCCAGCAGCGCCAGCCGCCCATATGCGCCAGCACCAGCGTTACGGGGCCGACTTCTTGAAGCGCGTTTCTCGCCTTTTCCGGCGTACAGCACCGGCAGCCGGGGAAGCCGATGTCAAAGCCCGCGTGCGTCACAACGATCAGCCCAAGCGCGCCTGCACGCTCTAAAATGCGCAGGTACTTCGGATCGTCCAGATCGGTCTGCTGATAGGCCGGGTGAAGCTTGATCCCGCGCATATTCCGTGCCGCAATGCGGTCAAGCTCCTGCTTCCAGTCCTCATAATCGGGGTGGATGCAGGCGAAGGAAAACATATTGGTGACAAACGCGTGCTCATTATGCGCGGCGGCTGCATCGTTGATATGATGCACTTGCTCCGGCTTCGTGGCGACCGGGAGAATGATCGAACGGTCAACGCCTGCCGCCCGTTCTGCCAGCAGCAGGCCGCCCGCCGTACCGCTGGAATACGCGGGAATATTCGCCCTGTCAGACAGGCGCGCAACGGCCGAGGCCGCGATCTGATCCGGGAATGTGTGCGTGTGGAAGTCGATAATCATGGGAAACCTCTCTGTCTGAAAATCGGTCGATACATTCAGGGTGCGTCTGTGTGCCAGCGGAACCGAGATTCCGTGCCGTGCAGCAGACGGCTGATATTTTCCCGATGTGCCCAGATCACGAGCGCCGCGATGAGAAGCGACAGCACGAACACCGTCCAATTCCCCGGACAGAAGATCAGTGTTGTGACCGGGAAGCTGACTGCACCCGATACAGATCCGAGCGAGACATACCGCGTTGTGAGCCACAGCAGCGCAAACAGTCCCCAGCCGATCGCCGCAATGCGCCAGTCCAGCAGCAGCAGGAGCGTGCCGCTGCAAAGAATGCCCTTGCCGCCCTTAAAGGAATAGAACGCAGGGAAAATGTGTCCAATTACGCAGAACAGGGCGGAAAAATACTCGCCCTCCAGCCGGAGTCCCAGATACGCGTCGAATACAGCCGAGCCGAGCTTTACTGCGACAAATGCCTTGAGCATATCGACCAGTATGACGCAGATCGCGAATTTTTTGCCGTATACGCGGTAGAAATTGGTCAGCCCCGCGTTGTGGCTGCCGTGCCTGCGAATGTCATCCCTGTAAAACAGGAACGACGTGATGATTGCGCCGTTGCAGCAGCCCGCCAGATAAGCCCCAGCCGCGACACAGATCATCAGTGCGGTAGAAGCAAACGTCAATTCGTGCATAAAACGCCTCCAAAGAACAGATACTGGTATTTTACCGGATTAAAAGCCGCGATGCAAGCGAAAAATGGGCGATTCAGGCAGGATCGGGAAAATGTACGAAAGAGGCCGCTGCTTCGGCAGCGGCCCTATCAGAATTCACGGTTATTTTGCAGCGGTGAAGTTGACGGCAATCGCCGTGCCCTTGCCGGGATCGCTCTTGAGCTCGATCTTCGCGCCGTGGTACTGCGCGGCGTGCTTGACAATGGAGAGGCCAAGACCAGTGCCGCCAACCTCCTTGGAGTGGCTCTTATCGACGCGGTAGAAGCGCTCAAACACGCGGCTCTGGTCAGCGTAGGGAATGCCGATGCCGGTATCCACGACGGAAAGCGTGGTCGTCGGTCCATTCTGCCAGACAGAAACAGCGACATTGCCGCCCGGAACGTTATATTTGATCGCGTTGTCGCAGAGGTTATAGACCATTTCCTGTAAAAGCTGCTCGACACCCTGAATTACGGCGTGCTGCCCGGAGAGACTGAGCGTGATATTCTGCCGCTGCGCGACGGGGCGGAGGCTCTCGATCACGCCGCCCGCCAGCACATACAGGTCGACCGGCGTTTTTGCGAAGTTTGCCGTGCCCTCGTCCAGCCGGGAAAGCTGGATGATGTCGTCGACCAGATCGATCAGTCGGCGGGATTCCCGGTAAATGTCGCCGGAGAATTCCTGCATCTTTTCCTTCGGGACCATCCCCTCCTTCATAAGCTCGGCAAAGCCGGTGATGGAGGTCAGCGGCGTTTTCAGCTCATGCGAAACATTGGCCGAGAATTCGCGGCGCAGCGCCTCACGCTGTTCGCGCTCGGTCACGTCCATGAAGATCACGATCGCGCCCGTCACGCGGCTGCCGGTAATGACCGGATTGGCATACAGCTGCCACGTGCCGCCGCCGAAGGAAAGCTCTTCGTCGCCGCGCGTTCCATCCAGCGCAGCATCGACCAGCGTCAGAAGCTCACCGGAGCAGACGGCCTGATGCAGATTTTCAGGCTTCGGCGTCCCGTCAATCCCCAGCAGACGCAGTGCGCTGCGGTTGCTGGAAAGAATGTTGCACTTATCGTCGACGATCAGAAAGCCCTCGCGCATATTCTCCGTGATCGCGTCAAACTCGCGCTGCCGCGTTGACAGCTCACTCAGCTGCGTGCGGATGGTGCGGTTCTGCTCCTGCAGGCGGGAGATCAGCGGCTGAAGCTCCGGATAGGTCGGCGTGGCGTTCGGATTATCGGGATTGATGGCGTTGATGGGCCGGACAATCTGCTTGGCCAGCCGCATGGCAAGCAGTCCGCACAGCACCAGCACCAGCACAACAATCCACAAAGACGGCTGCACCAGCATCAGCGCCATGGCCGCTACGCTCGTCTGCTTTCCGGCCACGCGGAGAACCGTCCCGTCCTTCAGCAGACGCGCGTAATAGTTGTTCTTTTCCAGAATCGTGGAGGAATAGCGGTCAGACCGTCCGCTTCCCGTCTCGAAGGCCCCCTGCACCTCCGGACGCTGAAGGTGATTCTCCATCGTATCGGCGTCCGCCATATTGTCATAGAGCACAGAGCCGTCCGGCGCGATCCATGTGATACGCTCGTCAGACTGCATCGCGGCGAGATACTCTTCGCCGCCGCAGATCTGCATCCCCTCCGCAATGTGCTCGGCTTCGACCTCCAGAATGTCATATGCTTGCGCCTGATAGTTCGAGTACATAATGAAGAAAAAGAGCAAAATACAGGCAAGCAGAACGGTAAACCCGATCAAAAACGCGTTTCGAAATATCTTGGCCGTCACAGATCCTCACCTCCGATCTTATAGCCGATGCCGCGCACCGTCTCGATATAGCTGCCCGCTTCGCCGAGCTTGACGCGCAGCGTTCGGATATGCACGTCCAGCGTGCGGTTTTCCCGTTCGGACTCAAAGCCCCAGACGCGGTCCATCAGCGTTGCGCGCGTCAATACGATGCCCTTGTTGCGCAGCAGCAGGCACAAAAGCTCAAATTCCTTGTTGGTCAGCGTCACGTCCTTGCCGCCGACCTTGACCTCGTGGCGGTCAGGGGAGACGAACAGCAGGCCGAGCGAAAAATCGCCGCTCGTCTGCGCAGGCTCTGCTCGGCGCAGGACTGCGCGGATGCGTGCGATCAGCTCCAGCATGGAAAACGGCTTGGAAACAAAATCGTCCGCGCCGTGGTCAAGTCCGATCACGCGGTCGTATTCCGAATTTTTCGCCGTCAGCATAATGATGGGCAGGCGTTTGGTCGCAGGCCGCGCGCGCAGCTTTTTCAGGATGGACAGGCCATCTTCTTCCGGCAGCATGATATCGAGCAGCACCAGCTCCGGAAGCTCTGTGTCCATAGCCCGCCAGAATTCCGAAGGAAGCGCAAAGCCCTTTGACTGAAAGCCCTGGCTGTCCAGTCCGTAGAGCACAAGCTTGCGGATGGAATCGTCGTCTTCCAGTAAATAGATCATCTGAACCACTCCTTTTGCGAATACAATAAAGCAGAAATGTAAAATCGTCGTTCCTCTTTATGTTAAGTTTACGTGAAATGTAAAGAAAAAGCAAGATTTAACATGAATTTAAGATAAAAGATACATAACATTTAATCTTCGTAATTTAACATACAATTAACAAACAGAGAGGATGTTATGCGTGGGTATTTCGAATGTGATCTCTCTGTTCAGCGGCATCGCGCTGTTCCTGTTCGGCATGGCCCTTATGGGGGACTGACTGAAGCAGGTCGCGGGCAATAAACTGGAGCTGATTTTGTACCGGCTGACCGGCAATCCCATCAAGGGCTTTCTGCTGGGCGCCGGCGTAACAGCGGTGATCCAGTCCTCGTCCGCCACATCGGTCATGATCGTCGGCTTTGTCAACTCCGGTATGATGAAGGTGCGGCAGGCCATTTCCATCGTGCTGGGCGCGATCCTCGGTACGTCCATTACGGGCTGGATCATCTGTCTTTCCGACATCGGCTCGACCGGAGGCTGGCTCGACCTGTTCTCCACGGCGACGCTCACGGGCGTGATCTCGGTCATCGGCATCGTTCTGCGTATGGCGGCAAAGGACCCGGCCAAAAAGCACATCGGCGATATCCTGATGGGCTTCGCGGTCCTGATGTTCGGTATGTCCACAATGTCCGCCGCCGTTTCGCCGCTGCGCGAGGACCCGACCTTTATTCGCATCCTGACGTCCTTCTCCAATCCGTTCCTCGGCATCCTCTTCGGTACGCTGTTTACCTGCGTGCTGCAGTCCGCGTCTGCCGCAGTCGGCATTTTGCAGGCGCTCGCGTCGACCGGCATCATTGATTTTTCCATAGCGCTTCCCATCATCATGGGCATTGCCATCGGCGCGGCCATGCCGGTGCTGCTGTCCGCCATCGGCGCGTCTGTCGACGGCAAACGGACGGCCATGGTTTATCTGGTCGCCGAGGTCACGGGCGTGATCCTCTTTGCGGCGATTTATTATACGCTTGACGCGCTGATCCGCTTCCCGTTTGCCGACCGTATCATGACCAGCGTATCCATTGCGTTTGTCAATACGGTGTTCCGTTTCATCAAGGTCGTCGCGCTGCTGCCGTTTACAAAGCAGATCGAAAAGACCGTCAACTTCCTGGTGCGCGACAAGCCGCAGCAGAAGGAGGTCGAGCCGGAGGCCATGCGGCTTGAAGAACGCTTCATCCAGCATCCCGCGCTCGCCATCGAGCAGAGCCGCCTGACCATCAACGCCATGGCCGAGGAGGCCAAGCGGAATTTTGTCGAGGCAGTTGCGCTGCTGCATGGCTATTCTGACGAGCGGTTCAAACTGGTCGAGGATCTGGAGAACTCTGTAGACCGGTATGAGGACAAACTCGGCACCTATCTCGTCAAGGTCACCGAGCGAGAAATGACAGTCAAGCAGAACGCAGAAGTATCCAAATTCCTGCATACGATCTCTGATTTCGAGCGTATTTCCGACCACGCCCTGAATATTGCCGAGGCTGCGAAGGAGCTGCACGAAAAGAACCTGTCCTTCTCCGAGGCGGCGGCGCACGAGTTGGAGGTCATGGAGGCCGCTCTGACAGAGATTCTGTCCACGGCGATCCGCTCGTTCGTCAATAACGATCTGCAGCTTGCCGCCCGCGTCGAGCCGCTTGAAGAGCTGATCGACAATCTCTGCGACGAGATGAAGCTCCACCATGTCGACCGCCTGCAAAAGGGACTCTGCACACTTGGACAGGGCTTTGTGTTCAACGATCTTCTGACAAACTATGAGCGCGTCGCAGATCACTGCTCCAACATCGCGGTCGCTCTGATCGAGCTGGAGTCGGATTCGTTCGATACGCACGAGTATCTGAACAGCCTCAAGGAGCTCAAATCCGATATGTACGAGCGGTATTATGAAGAATACCGCCGGATCTATCAATTATAATCCAAACGGCAGGGAAGTCCCTGCCGTTTTTTCGGGGGAGGGAATGCCCAATATGCTGACCGGACGATTTGCGCCCAGCCCCAGCGGCAGGATGCACCTTGGGAATGTGTTTTCCGCTCTGCTGGCCTGGCTTTCCGTGCGAAGCCGGAACGGGCGGATGCTGCTGCGCATTGAGGATCTGGACCCGGATCGGTGCAGGCCGGACTATATTGAAACGCTCAAGCGCGATCTGGACTGGCTCGGCCTTGACTGGGACGAGGAACAGACGCCGCAGTCCATGCGGGCAGACGCCTATCATGCGGAATTTGAACGGCTGCGTGCGCTCGGGCTGGTCTATCCGTGCTATTGCTCCCGCGCCGAGCTGCACGCGGCCTCCGCGCCGCACGCGTCAGACGGCAATGTGATCTACGCCGGAACCTGCCGGACATTGACATATGCAGAGCGCGCGGCGAAAACGAGAAAACCTGCATGGCGCGTGATCGTTCCGAATACGGTCATAACAGTGCAGGATGGTCTGCAAGGTGAATATACCGAGAATCTTGTGCAGGACTGCGGCGACTTTATCATCCGCCGCTCCGACGGCGTATACGCCTATCAGCTGGCAGTTGTGACCGACGACGCTGCGGGCGGCGTTACAGAGGTCGTCCGGGGGCGCGATCTGCTGAGCTCCGTGCCGCGTCAGGTGTGGCTGCAAAAGACACTTGGGTTTCCAACACCTGCATACTATCACGTTCCGCTGCTGCTTGCGCCGGACGGACGGCGGCTGAGCAAGCGGGAAAAATCGCTGGACCTCGGAGCGCTGCGGGAGCGCTGCACGCCGGAGCAGCTGGTCGGAACGCTTGCGTTCCTTGCAGGCCTTCAGCCCGAACCTGCACCTGCTGCACCTGCCGCGCTGGTATCTGGATTTGCGTGGAAAAACGTCCAATCCGACAATGTCGTAATTCATTCCGAATTCGGATGCGATATATCACAAATGGTATAAGCTAATTCGTAACATGGAATGTATCGGTATTTTTTTATCGATTTTCTTGTTTACAACAGAATGGAAGATGTGGTATACTGAGTGTGTTGGATTATCAGAACGAACAAGAAATTACTGATGATTTGAAGGGATGAACAAGTTATGTACAAAATCGTGCGCAAGAAGGAACTGAACGCTGCCGTCACGTATATGGAGATCGAAGCTCCGTTCGTTGCCCGCAAGGCAAAGGCCGGTCAGTTCATCATTTTCCGTGTCGACGAGAAATCAGAGCGCGTTCCGCTGACGATCGCGGGCTATGACCGCGAAAAGGGAACGGTTGCGATCATCTTCCAGAAGGTCGGCCTGTCCACCGAGATGCTCGGCAGTCTGAACGAGGGTGACTATATTCAGGACTTCGTCGGCCCGCTTGGCAAGCCGACGGACGTGGAGGGCAAAAAGCGCGTGTGCGTTGTCGGCGGCGGTGTCGGCTGTGCAATCGCGTATCCGTCCGCAAAGGCGTTTAAAGAGGCTGGCGTCGAAACCGATGTGATCGTCGGCTTCCGCAACAAGGACATCGTCATTCTTGAAGACGAGTTCAAGCAGGCCTGCGACCATCTGTACCTCATGACCGACGACGGCTCCTACGGCGAACACGGCTTCGTGACCGTCAAGCTGCAGCAGCTGCTTGAGTCCGGCGTTCAATATGATGAAGTTCTCGCCATCGGCCCGATCCCGATGATGAAGTTTGTCTCCAAGACGACGGAGCCGTTCGGCGTCAAGACCGTCGTTTCGCTGAACCCGATCATGGTCGACGGAACCGGTATGTGCGGCGGCTGCCGCGTCACGGTCGGCGGCGAGGTGAAGTTCGCCTGTGTCGACGGCCCGGATTTTGACGGCCACAAGGTCGATTATGACGAGCTCATGAGCCGCAACAGCGTCTACCGCGAGAGAGAAGCAGAAGAGCGCAAGACCCATATCTGCCGCATCCAGAAGATGGGCGAAGAGCTCATCAAGTAAGGGGAGGGAATCATCATGGCTAATATGCAGGCTACCAAGACTCCGATGCCGGAGCAGGACCCGAACGTCCGCAATAAGAATTTCAAGGAAGTCACGCTGGGTTATACCGCTGAGATGGCCATCAATGAGGCCAAGCGCTGCCTGCAGTGCAAGAAGCCGCACTGTGTCGAGGGCTGCCCGGTCAATATCCATATTCCCGAATTTATCCATGAGGTCGCCGAGGGCAACTTCGAAAAGGCCTATGAGATCATCACCGATACCAATGCGCTGCCCGCCCTTTCCGGCCGTGTCTGTCCGCAGGAGACGCAGTGCGAATCCAAGTGCGTCCGCGGCAACAAGGGCGAGCCAGTCGCGATCGGCCGTCTGGAGCGCTTTGTCGCCGACTGGTACCGCGAGAACATCAACGCCATGCCGAAAAAGGCTGAGTCCAACGGCATCAAGGTCGCTGTCGTCGGCTCCGGCCCGTCCGGCCTGACCTGCGCGTCGCTGCTTGCCAAGAAGGGCTATGCGGTGTCCCTGTTTGAGGCGCTGCACACTGCCGGCGGCGTTCTGGTCTACGGCATTCCGGAGTTCCGTCTGCCGAAGGCTATTGTCGCCAATGAGGTCGAAAAACTGAAGGCACAGGGCGTCGAGGTCATGACCGACATGGTCATCGGCAAGGTCCTGTCCATCGACGAGCTGTTTGAGATGGGCTTTAAGGCTGTGTTTATCGGCTCCGGCGCAGGTCTTCCGATGTTCATGCACATCCCCGGCGAATCCCTCAAGGGCGTCTGCTCGGCAAATGAATACCTGACCCGCATCAACCTGATGAAGGCCTATCTCGAAGAGAGCGACACGCCGATCCTGCACTCCAAGGCAGCGGCTATCGTCGGCGGCGGCAATGTCGCGATGGATGCCGCCCGCTGCGCAAAGCGCATGGGCACCGACAAGGTGTACATCGTCTACCGCCGCGGCGAGGCCGAAATGCCCGCCAGACTGGAAGAGCAGCACCACGCGAAGGAAGAGGGAATCGAGTTCCTGACGCTCACCAACCCGACCGAGATCCTCGGCGGTGAGGATGGCCGTGTGTGCGGCATGAAGTGCATCAAGATGGAGCTTGGCGAACCTGACGCGTCCGGCCGCCGCCGCCCGATCCCCATTGAGGGCAGCGAATTCGTGCTGGATGTCGATATGGTCATCATGTCCCTCGGCACATCTCCGAACCCGCTGATCCGCTCCACCACGCCGGGCCTCGAGACAAACAAAAAGGGCGGCATCATCGTCGACGAGAACGAAATGTCTACCCGTGAAAACGTCTTCGCAGGCGGCGACGCCGTTACCGGCGCTGCGACCGTCATTCTGGCCATGGGTGCAGGCAAAAAGGCTGCGGAAGCCATCGACCGCAAGCTGCAGGGCAAATAAGCTGTTTAACAGCCGGCAGTCCAGGCTACAATCTCCATAAACGCAGAAGCTCCGGCAGCGTTTGCTGCCGGAGCTTTTCAAATGATGGAGGGTCTTATGAAGGTCAAGGATTGTATGTCCAGAAATGTCGTCAGCGTCGGTGCACAGGAGCCGGTTTCCGTTGCAGCGCGGCTCATGAGCCGGTATAACCTCGGCTTTCTGCCGGTTCAGGGGGAAAATGGGCGGCTCTGCGGGGTTCTGACAGATCGCGACGTTGTGCTGCGCTGCGTCGCGGCAGGAAAACCGGCAGAGCAGATGCGTGTAAGCGAGGTCATGTCTGCGGGCGTTTTATCTGTTGAGGCAGGGGAGGACGCGGCAAAGGCCGCGCGCCTCATGTCCCGCGCGCAGCTGCGCAGACTGCCGGTCACGCAGAATGGAAAGCTGACCGGCATGATCTCCGTTGCGGATTTTGCGCGGCGCGGCAATTTTGGCATGGAAACAGCGCAGTGCATGGAAGCCATTTGCAGCCCGGTCGTGCATCTGGATTAAAAATGCGCGCTGCGTATGCAGCGCGCACCAAAATCAATATTCCACTTCCTGATTGGCCGGTGTTTCCAGCAGCTCCGGGTTTTCCAGCAGCGTCTTGAGCAGGCGGATGGTCTTGGAGTAATAATAGCCGTCTGCCAGACGCTCATCAATGGTGAGGCCCAGATCGAGCATTTCGCGCATTTCAATCGTGCCGTCCTCGTGATAGACCGGACGCTTCGACTTTTCGCCGATGATGCAGAACACGGAGCAGGTGCCCCAGTTCGTCAGATGATGATAGCCGCAGTTGAGCTTAATGGAGCCAAGATTGGAGATCACACACGTCGTATAATACGGGTCTGTCTCAATGATGCTGGCGGGTATCCAGCCGTGGATATCCAGACGCGTCAGGATCCAGACCAGGAACTTGCCAAGGAAGCGCGGCATATGGTTGAAGAAATCCATGTTGTCGGTCGAGGAATCGACCTTATGGACATCCCTGCAGTCAAGGATCTGATGGCGCAGATCCTCGTGGATGGACTCGACGTTGGATTCGTCCTTCGCGTGAATAACGGCCAGCGCCTCCGCCGCTTCGTCCGCAAACTGCTTCTTTACAACGAAGGACATGGATACCTCATTGCGCTGATAGAAGTTCTTGTTGGCAATGAACCGGTTCATCTTCGGGCGCAGCGTGATCGTCTTGACGAGTCCTGCCACGATAATATGGAACATGGTGTAGGGGAACTCTGTCTCCGACTCGTTTTTCTTTTTGAGATACGCGTTCATATTGGTGAGGTCGATCGTTTCTCTGATATAGGCCTCGTTGTCGCAGCGGTTCGGGTAGATCAGCGGCGTAATAAAGTGCATACCGTCCAGATCGCGCAGCAGCACACCGTCCTTCCGGTCGCCCCAGCGACGTTTTTTCTTTTCCATTGTAATCACACACCTTAATTAACGGAAATCCGCCAAGAATGTCTATAAGATACCAGACAGCGGCATAAAATGCAAGCCTGAACCACAAAATACAGGTCAAATCACGGAAAATGTACACATCTGTTTTTCTCACATGGGCACATGTCAGGAATCAAGAATTGAAGTTGTGAAAAATTCACAAAAGAAAACTCGAAATTTGAGGCATTTTTCATATTTCAGCACTTGACATCGCTAAAGTATGTGGGTATAATGAGGCCATCATTTCAAGGAGGTGCGCACCATGATGCAGTTCACGGCAAAGCAGAATACCGCTTGTTCCGATGCGTCCAGCTGCGCACCGGCTACCTGCTGTGCAGCATCCGCCCGCACGGCCGATTCTGCCGCAGTCTGCAAGGACACTGCCATTCTGGCAGTGTCCTTTTCTATTTCCATTCTGGTGCTTGTATCTATTTGCATTCGCGTTTTCCCCATTATCGGCCTGTTGGTACTTCTGGTACTGGCATGGGGCCTTGTAAACGGAATGCTTCTTATTATGATGTACAAGCTTAAAAACGCAAAAAGCGACAGGATTTGGATCCCTGAAGCGGCCTGAGGGCCGGACTTATCCGGGCATTCGAAGCGGTTCTGCTTTTTGCAGAGCCGCTTTTTGAATAGCAAAACAGCAAAAAGAACAAAGTGAGGTAAATGAAAATGAAAAAAGCAATGAAACTCGTAAGCCTCGTTCTGGCAGTCGTGATGCTGCTGGGCTGCCTGACAGCCTGCGGCTCCAAATCCGCCACCACGGATGCAGCAGCTTCTACTGACACAGCGTCCAATGACACTGCCGCTGCCTCTGACGGCGGCGAGATCGTCATCGCTCTCATCAGCAACACGACCGGCGACTATGCCCAGTACGGCCAGCCCGTCCGTGACGGCGCAATGCTCTATATCAATCAGCTGAACGCCAATGGCGGCATCAACGGCAAGCAGGTCAAGGTTCTGGAATACGATGACAAGGGCGACGGCGTTGAGGCTGTCAACGCGTACAACCTCGCCTGCGACAACGGCATCACCGCTGTCTTCGGCGCTACGCTGACCGGCACGACCATTGCGCTGGCTGATGCGACCTATGAGGACAATATGCCGCAGGTCACCGCTTCCGCAACCGCTACCGGCGTCACCGTCATCGACCCGGCTGACCCCGAAAGCGAGATCCGTCCCAACGTCTTCCGCGCCTGCTTCATCGACCCGTATCAGGGCGAAAAGATGGCAAACTACGCCGTTGAAAAGCTGAGCGCCAAGACCGCTGCTGTCTTCTATCAGACCGGCAACGACTACTCCGAGGGCCTGATGAACGCGTTCGTGGAAAAGGCTGCTGAGCTTGGCCTAGAGATCGTCGACACCGAGGCATTTGCCGAGGGCGATAAGGACTTCAAGGCCCAGATGACCAACATCGCCGCTGCCGATCCCGACGTTGTCTTCGCTCCCATTTACTACGCTGAGGCTGGTCTTGCCATCACGGCAGCCCGCGCAGCTGGCTGCGACGCAGTCTTCATGGGCGGCGACGGCTTCGGCTCCGTCAAGAACTATGCTTCCGCAGAAGACCTCGAAGGCTCCGTCTACTGCTCTGGCTACGCGCCCGGCACGGATTCCGTCAAGCAGTTTGAAGAGGACTACAAGGCTGCTTATAATGTCGACGAAATCCCCAACATGTTTGCGCCTCTGGCATACGACGCTGCCATGCTGCTCTGCGAGGGTCTGAAGGCTGCCGAAGAGCAGGGCCTGACCGCTGGCACTGACGAATACAAGCAGGCTGTCATCGACGCCATCAAGAACATGAACGGTACCGAGGGCATCACCGGTTCCTATTCCTTCGACGAGTACAACAACCCCATCAAGCCCGTTGCCATCATCGAGCTGACCGGCGGCGACGAGGTCTATCAGGAAATGTACTAAGAGCTGCTGATTTCCATTGCATAAAGCAGAGAAACGCGCTATAATCAGTAAGAATTTGTCGGTTCCTGCCTGATATAGCATGAACCAGCCGGACAGGTACGGAGTGCTTCTCCGTACCTGTCCACGGCGGACATCGGATGGACGGTTCCAAGCGCGCTTGGCGCCGGCCATCGGGTGTCCGCAATAGAGAAGGAAAGTGAGGTATCAACATGAACCTGTCCCTGCTGCTCTCGCAGCTGTTCAATGGCCTCCAGACAGGCTCGATCTACGCGCTGGTGGCACTTGGCTACAGCATGGTCTACGGTATTATCCTGCTTTTGAACTTCGCACACGGCGACATCATCATGGTCGGCGCATATGCCGCCTTTTACGCCATGACGAACTTCCATCTGCACCCCATCGTATCTGTTATCATCGCGGTCATTACCAGCACGCTCCTCGGCGTTGTGATTGAAAAGGTTGCCTATACGCCGCTGCGCAAGGCCCCGAGACTGAGCCTGCTTATCACCGCGATCGGTATCTCGTTCCTTCTGGAAAACGGCGCGCAGCTGCTCTTTGGCTCCGATACGAAGAGCATGGATCCCATTGTTCCGGGCAATATCTCGCTCGGCTCTGTGACCATCAGCAACGCAGCGCTGTTGACCATTATTGTGACCATCATTGCCATGGCTGCCCTGACCGTTGTCGTGCAGAAGACGAAGCTCGGCAAGGCCATGCGCGCCGTGTCTGAGGATATGGGCGCAGCACAGCTGATGGGCATCAGCCTGAACAGAACGATCTCCTTTACGTTCGCCATCGGCTCGGCGCTTGCCGGTATCGGCTCTGTCTTGTATCTGTGCGCCTATCAGCAGGCGTCGCCCACGATGGGCTCTATGCTGGGCCTGAAGGCGTTCGTTGCCGCCGTCCTCGGCGGTATCGGCTCGATCCCCGGCGCGATGATCGGCGGCTTTGCCATTGGTCTTCTCGAAGCGCTTGTTTCGGCAGTCGGTCTTTCCATCTGGAAGGACGGCGTTGTATTTGCGATTCTGATCGTCGTTCTGCTGGTCAAGCCGACCGGTATTCTTGGCCGTCCGCAGACGGAAAAAGTGTAAGGAAGGGGAGACGGACTATGAAGAAAACACGATCTGCCATCCGCATTCCCATGCCGCTGCGGTATCTGATCAATCTTGTACTGATCCTCGCGCTGTGGTTCGTGCTGTATACGCTCATTCAGAACGGAACCATCACAAACTATTGGAGCGGCATTCTCATCACTGTCGGCATCAATATCATCCTCGCAACCTCGCTGAACGTCGCGACTGGCTATTTGGGCCAGCTCCCGCTTGGACACGCGGGCTTTATGGCGGTCGGCGCATATGCGGGCGGCATTTTCATGAAAGCCGTCCCGGTGCAGGAGCTTTTGAAATCCGGCAATACGGGCGCTGCCATTCCCTATATCCTGCTGGCGCTGCTGATCAGTGCGGTCGTTGCCGGTATCTTCGGCATTCTGATCGGCATCCCGGCGCTGCGTCTGCGCGGCGACTATCTGGCAATTATCACGCTGGGCTTCGGCGAGATCATCCGCGTCATCCTGACGAACATTGACTCCGTGATTGGCAAGGACTTTACATATGGCGCAGCCGGTCTGAAGCGTATTCCAAAATATTCCTCATTTACACTGGTGTTTATCTGCGTGGTCGTGTCCTGCTATATCATCCACACGATCATGAAATCCCGCCATGGCCGTGCGATCTTGTCCATCCGTGAAGACGAGATCGCGTCCGAGAGCGTCGGCGTGCAGACGACGTATTATAAGACGTTCGCGTTCGTCGTCTCCGCTATGCTGGCCGGTATCGCGGGCTGCCTGTACGCAGGCTATATCGGCTCTTTGTATCCCTCGACGTTCAAGTTCATGAAGTCCATTGAAATTCTGGTCATGGTCGTGCTTGGCGGCATGGGCTCCATGCTGGGTTCGATCCTGTCGGCAACCGTGCTCACCATCCTGCCGGAGCTGCTGCGTTCGTTCTCGGATTACCGCATGGTCGTATACTCTCTGGCGCTTGTCGTGATGATGATCTTCCGGCCGAAGGGACTGCTCGGCAGCTACGATTTCTCGCTTTCCCGCAGCCTTGAAACCTTCCTGAACCGGCTGCTCGGACGCACAGAAAATCCAAAGAAGGAGGCGGCAGACAATGAGTAACAAATGGGTCAATCCACAGCCCAAGCTTGTTCCGCAGCCGTACACGAACCTGCTGACGGAACGTGACATCGGCAAGCCTCCGATTCTGGAAACGCGCCACCTTGGCATTGACTTCGGCGGTCTGACCGCTGTTGCCGACTTCAACCTCGCCATCGGCCGCACGGAGATCACCGGCCTGATCGGCCCGAACGGCGCAGGCAAGACGACGATTTTCAATTTGCTGACCAACGTGTACAAGCCGACCCGCGGCTCTATTCTTCTGGACGGCGTTTCAACAGAAGGGAAGAGCACGGTCGAGGTCAACCACATGGGCATTGGCCGAACCTTCCAGAACATCCGCCTGTTCCGCAATCTGACCGTTCTGGACAACGTTTTGATCGGCCTGAACAATGAAATGAAATATTCTGCCGCTTCCGCCATTCTCCGCCTGCCGGGGTATTGGAGACGCGAACGCATTGCAAAGGAGCGCGCGCTGGAACTGCTGAGCATTTTCAACATGGAAAATGTGTCAGATCATCTGGCAGGCAGCCTGCCGTATGGCGCACAGCGCCGGTTGGAGATCGTCCGCGCACTGGCGACGAATCCGTGCCTGCTGCTGCTGGATGAGCCTGCCGCCGGCATGAACCCGTCCGAAACGAGCGAGCTTATGGAGAATATCGTGAAGATCCGAGACACCTTTGGCATCGCAATCATGCTGATCGAGCACGATATGAACCTTGTAATGGGCATCTGTGAGGGCATCTGCGTTCTGAACTTCGGTAAAATCATCGCAAAGGGCACGCCGAACGATATTCAGGCCAATCCGGCCGTTATCGAAGCGTACCTCGGCAAAAAGAAGGAGGGCTGAGATATGTTGCTTTCCGTCAATGATCTTCATGTCTACTATGGCGCAATTCATGCTGTCAAGGGCGTCTCCCTTGAAGTCAACGAGGGCGAGATCGTCACGCTGATCGGCGCAAACGGCGCAGGCAAGAGTACTGTTCTGAACACGATTTCCGGCCTGCTTCGCGCGAAGACCGGCACGATTGAGTTTATGGGTACGCCGATCAACACTATGGCCCCCAACAAGATCGTCCAGCTTGGCCTTGCGCAGTGCCCGGAGGGCCGCCGCGTGTTCGCACATATGACCGTCGAGGAAAACCTCGAAATGGGCGCATATACCCGTCCGAACAGCTCCATTGAGGGCAATCTTGAGCACGTATATGAGCTTTTTCCGCGTCTGAAGGAGCGCAGCAAGCAGATCAGCGGTACGCTCTCCGGCGGCGAACAGCAGATGCTTGCCATGGGCCGCGCCATGATGTCAGAGCCGAAGCTTCTGATGCTGGACGAGCCGTCCATGGGCCTGGCACCGATCCTGGTCGAGCAGATCTTCGATATTATCCGCGAGCTGCACAAGGCCGGTGCGACCATCCTGCTCGTCGAGCAGAACGCGCAGATGGCGCTGCAGGTAGCAAACCGCGCTTACGTTCTGGAAACCGGCAAGATCACGCTCTCCGGTTCCGGCAAGGAGCTTCTTGAAAGCGATTCCATCAAAAAAGCCTATCTGGGCGGTTGATCGCAGCATAAAAACCAGACAGCACGCAGCTATGACTGTGTGCTGTCTGGTTTTTCTGTTTCTTGCAATTCGGGGAACCTCCTGCTATAATAGCGGCAGCAGACAATTTGCCTGCAAATACGAAGCAGAAAGGGTGGTTTTTTATGAAATTGAGTCGTGTATGGAGGGTTCACGCTTCCTAACCCTCCGAATCAAATTTTGGAGGAAACAGCATGAAAAACCAGATCATCATCCGTGAAGCGATTTCAGAAGCCGATACTGCCGCCTTTTGGGAGCAGCTTCACTCCTATCACAAGCGGGATATTTTCCCTGACCCGGAGGACGAAAACCTCAAGCATTTTCTGAGCGATACGGAATACCGTGTGCAGATCGAACACGTGCACAACCGGCTGCAGGACAGGCGCTATTACCTGTTTTTTGAACGAAATGGTCAGGATATCGGCTTCACACTGCCGGCGATCTTCACCTCAGAGGACGGGAAATGCTTTATCATGGAATTCTGCGTCTACCCGGAATTCCGAGGCAATGGAACAGGCCGAGCATGCGCTGCTGTTCTTCTGGACTGGGCAAAGGCGCGCGGCGCACGCTACGCTGAACTGAATTACGGCGGAGACGAACGGCGCCTCCGGTTCTGGAAGCGTGTCGGATTTGTAGAAAACGGCGTGGACGAGTGGGGAGAGCCGTTGATGCTTCTGCCGCCTGCGGAGACTGTGCCGTTTACCGTGGAGATTCTGAAAGACCCCGTTGATTGGCAGCTTTTGAAGCTGGAAAACGGCTTCAAACGTGAAATTGGCGAGGAATCACTTACAAAAATCCAGCAAAAGCAGCTTCAGCAGGCTGTCCGAGTGGGGAGAATCACATTCTTTTTCGCCAAGCGCGGTTATCGCGCTGTCGGCATGTGCAGTGTTGCTGCATATTATTCGACTTTTTCCTGTTCGAATGTGGGCGTGTTTGAGGATTTTTACATTGAACCCGCATTCCGGAACAGGGGAACCGCACGGAAGCTGGCGGAAGCAGCGCAAAGCTGGTGCAGAGAAAACGATATTGCAAGCTTAACCGTATGCTGCGCCGCGTGCGACGAGGCAATATATCAAGCGCTTGGATTTAATACCAGCCTTGGAACGACCTTCGCAAATATGGGATAACAAACTGAGCAGGCAGTACGCAGCCAAAGCTGTGCGCTGCCTGCTTTTTATAGCTTCAGCTTGGAAAGGGGATTGGCCTCTGCCGCAATCTTCTTGTCTGTATTTTCAATGTGCGTGTAGATCTGCGTCGTATTCAGATTTTCGTGACCCAGAACCTCCTGCAGCGTTTTCAGATCCACGCCGTTCGCCAGCATCAGCGTTGCGGCAGTGTGCCGTAGCTTATGCGCGGAAAACTGTGACGCGTCAAGTCCGGATTCCAGCAGGTGCTTTTTGACCAGCCGATGGACGGCAGAAACGCTGATACGGTTTTTATCCCGTGACCCAAAGAGCGCCTTATTGTCCGTCAGCATGATCTGGTTCCGTTCCTCCAGATACCGGTCGATGGCTTTCCGGCAGGAAGAGCCCATGTAGACGATCCGTTCCTTGTTGCCCTTGCCGACGACGCGAATGCGATCCTCATAGACGTCCGTAAGATTCAGCCCGACCAGTTCCGAACGGCGGATCCCACAATTCAGAAACAGCATCAAAATTGCAAAATCCCGGTTTTTATTCGGCCCATCGACAGCCTTCAAAAGCGCGGTAGATTCTTCCAGCGTCAGGTATTTTGGCAGACTGCGCCGGATTTTGGGAAATTCGATATCTTTGACCGGATTGTTCTGGATCTGCTTGGTGCTGATGGTCAGATACTTATAGAATGCCTTAATGGCCGACAGCTTCCGCGCGCGGGCAGCGGCCGCGATCCCGACATCAGCCGGGCCTTCACGGTTTTGCCGGTCGTTTGTAAGATAAGATAGAAAATCAAACACCTCAGAAGACGACACCGTATCGAGAACGGACGCGTCGATCCATTTAATGTCGATCTCGTCAAGCGGCGTCTGATACGGAAGCTCCTTGCGCATCAGCGTCAGAAACCGAAGAAACATCCGCAGATCCAGATGATATTCCGAAACCGTGCGCCGTGATTGGCCCTTGATCGATTCATGATACGATAAAAAGTCCCGCAGCACCTGCGGACATTCAGAATACGGCTGCATACATAAAAACTCCTTTAGAACAGCTTTGATAAAGGTATTATAACACACCTGCTCTCTGAACGCAACAAAATCTTTATTTTGTTGCGTTAGATTAGTCCTGGGACGGTTCATATTTTGTTCATTTTTGCGGGTTTTCTTTTTTCGATACGCCAGAGCGAAGCGGCTGGCGTGTATGGCTTCCCCCGCGATTCGTCTGTACTTCTTCCCGGCCGGGTGTTAAGACGTTCAGAGGGCTTCCAGTCCTTTTATATGGCCGCTCTTGTATGCCTACAGACAAACACGCCGCGCGAAATCCGCGCGGCGTGTTTTGTCTGTCAATCGTCTATCCCCAAAAACCAATCTGCCGATACATGGAAGTATCTACAGATCACAACTATCTGTTCTTCATCTAATTTCCGTTTTCCTGTCTCGTATAAACTTATCTGTCGCTGTGTTGTGTTCATTATTTTCGCTAAATTTGTTTGTGTGATTTTGGTCATTTCTCTTAAAATTTTCAATTTGTTCATTGTTCTCTTGACTTTCTATGTTCGTTTGAATATACTTTGATTATGTTCAAATGAACATAATTCTTTCCTTCCTCATTCTCATTTCTAAAAATTTATTGGAGGTAAAAACAAATGACAAGTAACCGGGTAGGATTCCGGCGTTTCCAGTACAAACGCAAGTCGGACGGTCAGCTTATCGATGCCTGCAATCTGTATATCAACTATCCCGGTGATTCTACAGTCGTTGGCGAAGTCGCTGAAACAGTTTTCTGTAAATCGGATATTGTTCCGAAGGACCTTAAAGTTGGTGACAACTTGCAGGTCTTCTACAACCGTTTCGGCTCTGTTGAATCGGTTTCTAACAATTTCTGAGACTGCCAATGGATGATCTTAGCATTACAATCAGTCTGCAAGAACTAATGACGCTGATTGATTCTGCAAAGCAAGTACCCGGCATTGAGAAGGAGCTTGCTTCTCTCTCCCGCCGCCTTGATGGCCTTTACGGCATTTATTCGCAGGTTCTTGAACGCTTGCGGGAACTCAAGGATGAACTGTAATAGCTAATGCTTTTGCCGTTTTCTATATCTCCTTTCTTTCTTTCTCTCTTTTCTCTGGTAGATGCTGGATATTGTAGCCTGTCCAGTGTCGGTAAATCTCCCCTTTGGCTACAATGATTGTGGGCTACGTCTAAAGCAATCATTGTAGCCTGTAGCCAACTTAATATTCTGGAGGTTCTTTATCATGGCTGATAAAAAGTTTCGTTCTTTTGCCGGTACCCTGTACCCTGATTCTGAATCATATGATTGTGAAACACTCCTTTCTACCATTCGTTCTAAATTCACTGATTGGGCTTATATCCTGCATGACAAGGACGTTGACGAAAATGGTGAACTGAAAAAGCCCCATATCCATTGGGTAGGTCGTGCAACTCCTCGTTGTTTGTCTGTTGTTTCTAACTTCCTCGGTCTTCCTGAAAATGATATCGAAGTTGTCAAGAATTTCGACAATATGGTGATGTACCTGATTCACCTGAATGATATTGACAAGTTTCAGTATTCCCCTGATGATGTCGAAACGAACTTGCCGAATATTGGTCAAATTCTTCGTCGACTTTCTGAGGGACAAATTGTAAAAGATCTTTCTTCTGCTAAATTGCAAAAAAGCTGGTATGATCTGATTCAGTATTCTGTTGAGACTGATTCTTATGATGTTCTTCGTCGCAATTGGGGTTTGATCAAACTCGTTTGGGAGGAATATCACATTGAAGATTCTAAGCGTCTTCTTGATGGTCGCGATGTCTTCCCCCATAGCATTCGGAAGGACGTTTAACATATAGCGGGCTGGTGCAATGGTAGCACGTCAGGTTCTGAGCCTGAAGCTGGTCGTTCGATTCGACCGCCCGCACCCATTTTTGTATGAAAGGACTGATTTTCAGAAAACATTTATTCGCGTTCTGCTGGTTGTTTGTATCCTGTCGGTCTTTTCTGTCTCCGTCTTTGCGTCGGGTACTTCGTCAACTCCATCTTATCCCACAAGTACATATGTGTATGTAACCGGCATGTCCTCGACTGGTGCAGTCAATACGTCTTCTGCAACTTATTTTGATGCTGTTACGCAGTCTTTTAAAGGTATCGGCAATATCCTTTCTTCTATTTGGTCACGGCTTGGAATCATAAGCAATAATACCGGGTTTCTTTCTTCTATCAAGACTGATACTGCTGATATCAGTACAATTAAGACGTATGTGAATTCTAGCAAAGATTGGTTGTCTACGATTTCCGGCAATGTATCTAGTATTTTAACCGCTGTCAATAAGTCTTCTGCATGGACTTCTTCTCAAGCTTCCTCTGTGACTTCTGCTGTTAATTTGTTGACAACTTATGGAAAGAACATTTCTACCAATTCTACATCGTCTAATACGTTTCTTTCCAATATCAATACCAAGGTCGCAACTGAGGCCACATTGAAAACTCTAGCTACAGAAAATACTGTTTCTAGTATAAATAATCTTCTTGTTGGTTTCAAGTCCAAACTTGATACAATTACGACTAAAGTTTCTGATTTGGCTGAGGTTCTTGCTTCTCCTGAGGATAAACAGCTACACGATAATTCAAAGACTAATTTAGATTATGTGAACGGTGATTTTTCTAGTAACATTTCTGATACTGGTAAATTTGATACTGCTAATGATGCATCTAATTCTTTTTCTGAGTTGTTTTCTTCTTCTGGTAGCGTCGGCATTTCTGGCGCTTTAAGTGAATCTGTTGGTGCTGGCAATGTTTTTTGGTCACAAAAAATGTATAACATGATTCATTATGGTACTGGTTCGCGTAATAGTTCCTTCTCTACATATTCTATTGATTCTATTGATGATGATTCGTCGCTTCCGTATGATCCTTATGAACAATTTGAGTATATGCGTTCGCGCTTTCCTTCTAGGGGGTAGTTGAGTTTGTTTAATTCTCTTATCCAAGGATTTAATTTTTTAATGGATGTTTGGTCTCTTCTTCCTACCCCTATCGCCGCTTTTTTTGAGTGGTCTTTGTCTCTATTTGCTATTTATATAGTATATTCTGTTGTTCATGCGTGGCTTAGAGGGTGATTTTATGGCTGGTTTCCTTAAAATTATTCAATATGTTTTTTATGCACTTCCTGAATGGCTTACAATAGTTATTATTGCTGTTTTTGCTATTATTGCTGTTCTTATACTTTTAGCTGTTGTCAAGGCCGTTCTTGATGCTATTCCCTTTGTTTAGGAGGTGTTCCAATGAATGATGCCGGGTTACAATTTTATTTAGGTTTTATTCCTCAAATATGGCGTTTTTATGTATCTTGGTATATTCCGGGTACATATATGACACCTGCGGAACTTTCTCTTACTCTTTTAGCTTTTTCCCTTGTTATTCGTTATATTAAGCGGTTTGTTTTTTCTTCTGATGTTTCTTTCGGTTCTTCAAATCCCGGTTCTAAATCATCTGAGGGGTGATATCTATTAAACGTTTTATCTCTGTTTTCCTCTGCGTCTTCCTGCTGGTATGTCTCTGTGTTCCTGCTTTTGCTGTGAATATGATTCGGCTGGAGTATCAGGATTGGATTTGGTTCTATGATCTTGTAGACAATACCGAAAATTATGATCTCTGGTTTGGTATGTATTCCTATGGTGGCGATCAATCTATTCTGCCTATTGATGTATCTGAGGATGAATATAATGCAAGAAAGCAAGTCGATATTGTTAATGATACTGAATCAGAAACACCTTTTCAATCTGACACCGATGAATCTGCTGATGATTCTGCTGATTCTGATAGCGTCCTTTATCCTGATTCGGAATCTGATGCAGATATTTCGGTTTCTTCGGAGGCAGTCAGGGCGGTTGCACGCGCGTCGGAATCTCCTGTACTTATGGTGGCGAATGTGCCAACGTCTGGTCAATCTTATATCCAACCTCAGGTGGTTTCTGTAGAGTATGCCCCTGACGCTTCTGATGGCTCTTTGCTTTCTGTTCTATATGGTCTGCTTGGTAAACCGGTAGTATCATATACCTATAAAGTTCAAACATCGTATAACAATTCGCAAATCGGATATGTTACTCAGCATTTGGAATATGATTCTAATTGGCTTGCTTCTATTGTCCTGCTTCTGGTTGTTGTCTTCTGTATCTTTAAGGCAGGGGGTGCGTTGATATCGAAAGCGTAAAAGCCTTTTGTGTCTGGTTCATTGGAGAAATTCCCTCTTTTCTCATGGCTGAGCCTGTCTGTTATTTTGTCGGTTTCTTCTTTTCCTTTGTAACCGTCGCTTTGCTTAAGCGATTGTTAAATATCAAATAATTTTGAAAGGGTGATTTTTCAGACTGATGCTGCTTACTCCATTGCGTCCATGATCTCCGATATCGGTTCTTTCGTTACCGGTGCTGTTTCTTGGGTCGGCTCTTTTGTCGGTGCTATTACCGGCAATCCGCTGATTCTTGGTTTCGTGCTGGTCGCGCTGATCGGTACGGGTATCGGCGTTATCAACCGCCTCATTCATGTATAACCTATCGACCTTGGGGCGGGTTTTTCCGCCCCTCCTTTTTTTACTATGATTATTTTTCTTTCTATCGTAGGCGCGTTCCTTGTCTGGTTCACTGTCCAGTCTCGGCGGTACAATAATCCGTATCGCCTGATCTTTATTTTTGGCAAGAAGGGCGCTGGTAAATCTCTTTACATGGTTAAACAGATGATCAAATATCTGAAAAAAGGCTGGACTGTCTACACGGATATTGACAACTGTACCCTTCCCGGTGTTCGTATTATGAAAGCTATGGACTTGGCTGAATTCGCCCCTGCTGAAAACTCTGCTATTTTCTTGGATGAAGCTGGTATTCTCTTTGATAACCGGAATTTTAAAAACTTTAATTCCGGCCTGCGTGATTTTTTCAAGCTCCAGAGAAAGTATAAATGCCGTGTCTTCTTAAATTCTCAATCGTTCGATATTGACAAAAAGATTCGTGATGTAACTGACCAAATGGGGTTAATGGTTTCTGTTGGAAATGTTTTCTCTATCTATCGTCCTATTCGTCGTTCTATTACGCTGACTGAGCCGTCTGCTGAGGCTGAAAGCCGCATTGCTGACAAGCTTTCCTTTGAATCTATTTTCAAGTGGCAGATCACATACTTACCGAAGTATTTCAGATACTTTGATAGCTTCGCGGCTCCTGAGCGTCCGCCCCTGCCGTTTAATGAAATTGTGGCCGACTTGACAGACAAGAATGTTCGTCGTTCTCTGCGCCGTCAGCGGCCTGATAATGAGGAATAATGTATACATGGATATTGTACTTATTATTGTCAGTCTTGTTTTTGTGGTTATCACATTCTTTGCAGAAGGTTTCTCCGGATTCGTGGGATTTGTTCTATCTCTCCTTGTCTTTGGTTTCTCTCTTGGCCTATTTTGTAGCCGTTGGATTCATCCCGGAAAAGTAAAAGAAAAAAGGATTCCCCGGCCTTAACCCTCGGAAATCCTTCGTCTTTGTTCTTGCGTACACAAAAGAGATATTTTGTTGCGTTCACAAGACCCAAACAAATATTGACCTCTTCTACCGTGGTCTGGTCTGTTAATGCGCTTCCCTATCTGGCAGTGGGTTCGCGTCCTTCATCGAATCTTAAGCAATGCTTAATCGGATGCTTTCGCCCATGTGCGTGCAGATATGATATACTTGAGGCACAGAAACTACAAAGGAGAACATTCTATGAACGCGGCAGTCGATGTGTTTTTTCTGATTTTTAAGCTGCTTTCCCTATACTTTTTGGCTGTTTCACTCTTCTGCCTGTGCAGGCGGAAAAAGCCGGCAGCTTCCGCCGGACAGCGGCGGTTCGCCATATTGATCGCGGCCAGAAATGAAGAAAGCTGTATTGCAGGACTGATCGAAAGTCTTCAGGCGCAGCGGTATCCACGGGAATTATTTGATATCTGGGTGCTCCCGAACAACTGCACCGACCACACCGTGGAAGCAGCACAGCGCGCTGGAGCCAGGATCATGGAAATGCCGTCCTCTGTCCGCTCCAAGGGTGCTGCGCTTCAGTATGCGGCGGACACACTTTTGCGTGGCCAGCAGCACTACGATGCATTCTGTGTTTTTGACGCCGATAACGAGGCGGATCCCGCATTTTTAGCCGAAATGAATCAGGCGCTGTCGCGCTCTGCAATCGTTAAAAGCCGGATTCTTGCAAAGAACCGTATGCAGGCCGGGATCAGCGCCTGTTATGAGATCTATTTCTGTACGGCAAATCGCTTCCTGAACCGCGCCAGAGAGGCTCTGGGGCTATCCGCCAGAGTAATTGGAACCGGCTTTTCCATTCGGCGCGATTTGCTGGAAGCGTTGGGCGGATTCCCCTGCTGCACGCTTGCGGAGGATGCTGAGTTGTATGCAGCCTGTCTGACGCACGGCGTCCGGATCGGCTACTGCGAAAGCGCCGTGACCTATGACGAGGAGCCGGTCACATGGCGCGCCTCGCTCGTGCAGCGCAGACGCTGGATGAGCGGCATCATGCAGGTTTCACGCCTGACGCTGCCAAAGCTTTTTCGGAATTTTCTGCGCCGACCCAGTCTGAACCGGCTGGACGGTATGCTTCAGCTTGCGTTTCCGTTCCTGCAGGCGCTGACCCCGTTTTTTACACTGGCAGCGTTCCTCGCGGGCAGCATATCCCTGCAAAGCCTGCCGGTCAGTCTGCTCTCCGCTTATGCTGGCAGTCTCGCGGTGGCTGCTGCGGCACTGGTGCTGGAAAAACGGTTGGATTTCAGACTGACAGGCGGCATCCTGCTCTATCCTGTTTTCATGGCGTGTTTTCTGCCGCTGCAAACGCTGGCGCTTTTCAAAACGCAGACGGTATGGCATGAGATCCGACATTCCGGCGTGAGGCTTGCATCGCCAGAGTTCCAGCTTCGCCGGAAGAAAATCGCATGAACCAGCTATACTCCAACCTCTCGATGCTTATCCAAGTGCATAAATCACGCGATACAGGACCTGTTTCCAGAAGCGCTTGTCTGCGAGCAGCTGCTTTGTCAGCTGTTCCGCGAGCGCTTGCATCGGAAGCAGGTCTTCCCTGTTCAGCTTATGATGGCTGAATCTTGCCTTTTCAGCGATTTCCAGAAAATCGCTCGGAACCTCTGTTTTGGTCTGCCGGGAAAGCCAGCTGATATGATGATACAGCGCAACTGCCCGGCGGTTGGGTGAGCCCCTCCCAATCGCAGTTCTTCGAACGCTGAACCGCAGCGCGCGCCAAAGGAACAGGGCGGCAGCCAACACCAGAACCGGCCAAACAAAATGCAGGATATTAACGGGCTTTTTGTTGGTTTTCTGCGGCGTTTCCTGACTTTCTGCCGGGATATCCGGGGCAGCGGGCGGTTCGTCGCCTGCGGGCGGCGTATCCTCCGGCTGGTTGTCTGCCGGCTCAATAGGAGCGGCAATGGGTTCCTCCGGTGCTGCCTGCGCAGGGGTGTCTGCCGCAGGCGTTGGATCATCCCGAAGCCAGCCGATCCCGTTCAGATAGATCTCCACCCACGCATGCGCATCGTCCGAGGTCACGGTCGTCCATTCGTTTTCATACACATCTGTGTAATAGCCGGTCACATAACGCGCCGGAACGCCAAGACATCGCAGCAAAATCGTCGCCGCAGTCGCATAATGCACACAGTAACCGGTTTCGCTGTCGTGCAGGAACCACGACACAAAATCTTCTCCGTCCGGCACAGCCGGCGTATTGAGGTCATAGCGGGCGCTGGTCGACACATACTCCAGAACACGCGGGATATACTGATACGGATCGGCGTCCTCCTCCCCGACCAGCTCCGAGAGGATGTCGGAAAGTGCCTGCCGCGTCTCATCCGGGACTTGTGTGTAGGTCTCATGGACGAACGCATCATACGCGCTGTTCTGCAACGGGCTGCGCGAGAGAACATAGGGAACCGTATAATTCGTCTGCTGCGAGGGGTTTTTGACGTAGGCGTCGTAAAACGGCTCCGCGTCCTCCGGAAACGCGGTTGCGTTGTATGGGATATAATAGATCCCGGACTTCATATCCGTTTCGATCGTTACCTCTGGCTGAAGGCTGACGACAGCCTCTCCTGCCAAAAGCGGATTATGCATATTCTTCATATCAGGATATGCATTTTCCGGGAGCGGTTTCCAACGGTTATCCTCATAAACGGCCATGGAATCCCCGCGCAGGTAGAATGAAGCGCCAGCCCAAGAGGATCCAAGCGTTGCTTTTACGCGCATCACAGAGCGGCCAAATTGGCGCTGCGGCCCGACCCGGTTGAGATTGACGCCAGTTACGCTGGAATCCCAGAGATAGCTGCCGAGCGTGCTGGGGCTGATGGGCGAAGAAAATTTCACCTGTCCGGTCTGCGCGTCGCGGCGGAAGAGCGTCAGCTTGTCTGCGGCTGTGGAGATGGTTTCCTGCAGATGGTCGGACCATTCGGCGCGGTCATACGTACCAGCCGGAAACAGAACGGCGAGCAAGCCGATCAAGAGCGCCAGCGGCGCGGCCAGAAGCAGCGCCAGCCGGTTCCCCTCGCCTGCCTGCCGTGCGCGGAGCAGCTGCGTCAGAAGAAGCAGCGCAAGAACGCCTACAACGAGCAAAATGGCCCAGGCCGCCGGAGGCGTCTGCAGAATGATCAGGCACAGCGCCAGAACCGGCAGTGTCAAAACAAGCAGATAGACAAGGCTTTCACTGCGCATGACCGTCCAGCTGCAAAGAAGCGCATAGAGCGCTGCAATCAGAATGAAAGCCAACGTTGCATCCGCGCCAGCGGCATCCGTCAGATGGACGGCCTGCATACCCGGGATCGCCTCTGCGTATTGCTGCGTAACGGCAAAAACAAGTGCAGACGTGCTATCGACAAGCTGTGCGCGCAGCATATAAAGCCCGCCGCCCGCAAGCGCAGCAATGGCCAGCAGCCAGATCCAGCTTTTCGGCAGCAGGAGCAGCGCGGAAAAGAGCAGCGCCGCAAGGACGCACGCGCATACCAGCGAAAGGCCGTCCGCCGGGACGGCAAACGAGGTCATCACGCAGAAGCACAGCCCGGCAGACAGACCAGAGGCACAGAGCAGGGACGTAAAGAACGTATATTTTGACGGTTTCATGCCTGCTGCACCTCCTGTTCCTCCGGCTGCACATGATAGCGCCAATCCGCGTGCGGGTAGGCTCTGGACGCAAGCGAGGGCGTATTGCCGGTCAGATGGGTCTGCAAAAGCGTGTTCAAAAGCTCCCGCAGATCGTCCGGCGTTTTGACGGACTTTGTCTGCGGCTCCAGCGAATCCGGCTCGATCCAGTCGATCTGGTGGACCACTTCCCTTTCGGTCAGCCAGCCGGAAAGCCACAGCAGCTGCCGCAGCGTGCTGTCCAGCTGCGTGCGGGTTCCGGAAAAGTCGAAGCTCAGCACAACCAGACCCAGATCCGGCTCCTCCGCCTCGCGGACGATCAGCTTGTCGGTCTTGGCAGACAACTTCCAGTGGATCTCATGCAGGCTGTCGCCGGGGCGGTATTCGCGCAGATCGTGGATCTCGGAAAAGCCGCCGCCGGGCTTTGGATGATAGGAGCGGTACTGAAAATGGCTGAGGTTCGGCAGCACGGGCGGCTCCTGCGGCTCCGGCTCGACGGCGATGGAGCAGGCGTCCGGCAGGCGCAGCGGCAGGCTGAAAAGCCCCAGCGCGTCGCACACGCGGCCCTTGCCGGGCTGAAAGGTCTGCACGCCTGCGTGGCGCGTATCAATGCGCAGCGCAAAGCCGAGCGTCCCTGCAAGCTCCAGCCTTTGCTGGCGCACCTCGCCGCCCACGGCGTCGGATACCGTCAGGCGCAGGCGGCAGCGGGATACCGGAAGCTTTGCCATGTGCCGGGCGGTCAGCCGGTACTGCACAGTCTGCCCGCAGAAGCAGCGCGTCGGAAGCTCCGCTTCATAAGCAGCGCGGAGCATGGCCGGCAGGCTGACGAGCAGCGAAAAAACCGGCAGCAGCACGGCGAACACCAGCAGGAAAAACGAAAACCAGCCGGTATAAAAGCTGTGAAAGATCACGGCTGCGAGTAGAAACAGCCCGTAGAGAATGCGGTTTTTCACCATAGCCTTACAGTCTTGGCGACGGAACCTGATGCAGGATCTCGTCGAGCAGCTGCTCCGGCGTGATCTGACGCGCTCCGGCCTCCGGAGCCAGCAGCAGGCGGTGCGCGATGACCTGCGGGAACGTGACCTGAATATCCTTCGGCACCACATAATCCCGCCGCTGGACATAGGCGACTGCCTTGGCCATCGCGGTCAGAGAGAGCGTCGCACGAGGACTTGCGCCGCGCAGGATCATCGGATGCTTCCGCGTGGCGTCGATCAGCGCGACGATGTAGTCGATCAATTCGGTCTTGATGTAAACAGCGGCGGCCTCGTCCTGCATGGCGATCAGCTCGTCGCGCGAAAGCACCTGACAGACGGTTTGCAGTGGATTGACGCCCTGCCGGGCGAGCACCATATTGCGCTCATCCTCCGGTGCGGGATATCCGATGGACAGACGAACGGTAAACCGATCCATCTGCGAATCCGGCAGCAGCTGCGTACCAGCAGCGCCGGTTGGGTTCTGCGTGGCAAAGACGATGAACGGCTGCGGGATCGGATGGCTGACGCCGTCGACCGTGACCTGGCCTTCCTCCATGGCCTCCAGAAGCGCAGACTGTGTACGCGAGGTCGCGCGGTTCAGCTCGTCCGCCAGAAACAGATTACAGAGCACCGCGCCCGGCTGATAGACCAGCTTGCCAGTCTCCTTCTGGTAGACAGAATAGCCCGTAATATCTGACGGCAGTACGTCCGGCGTAAACTGGACGCGGCCATATTCCAGCCCCAGTGCACGGGAAAAGGCCAATGCCATGGTCGTCTTTCCGACGCCGGGGATATCCTCCAATAAGACGTGTCCTCTTGCGAGCAGCACGGTCAGCACCCATACCAGCACGCGATCCTTTCCGCATACTGCTTTTTTGACTTCCTCCAGAATTCTTCCTGTCTGGTTCAAGCTCCCGCCTCCCTTTTGTATATAGTTAAGTATAGCACACCTGCGGCGAAGAAAACATAAATTTTTCCTGAAGATTGATTTTTCGCAGAACTCCGCCGATTCTGCGCGATTGCCTGTTTACATTTTTGCTTTTTTGGGGTATGATGAAAACAATTTTAATGGAGAGGAAGTACCTGTATGGCAAATGCAGTCAAACGAATCGGTGTTCTGACCTCCGGCGGCGATGCTCCCGGCATGAATGCGGCCATCCGCTCTGTTGTGCGCGCGTGCACATATATGGGGATCGAGTGTGTCGGCATCCGCCGCGGCTATAATGGCCTGATCAACGGCGATTTTATGGTTCTGAAAAACGGCAATGTCGCGCATATCATCAACCGCGGCGGCACGATGCTCTATACGGCGCGCAGCGATGAATTCCGCACGCTGGAGGGGCAGAAAAAGGCCGCCGCGACCTGCAAGCTGCTTGGGCTGGACGGCATTGTCTCCATCGGCGGCGACGGCTCGTTCCGCGGGCTGGTAGAGCTTGCAAAACAGGGCATTTCGGTCGTCGGCGTTCCGGCTACGATTGACAACGACATTGTCTGCACCGATTATACCATCGGCTATGACACGGCCGCCAATACCGCTGTCGAGGCCATCGACCGCCTGCGCGACACGATGCAGTCGCATGAGCGATGCTCCGTCGTTGAGGTCATGGGTCGCAATGCGGGCCATCTGGCACTTTATGTCGGGCTTGCCACCGGTGCAACGGCGGTTCTGGTGCCGGAAAAGCCGCTTGATTTTGACGGTGACGTGATTGACCGCATCCGGCAGGCGCGTCTGGCCGGCAACACGCACTTCATGATCATTGTTGCCGAAGGCGCGGGCAGCGCGATCGAGATCGGCAAGGGGATCCATGAGGAGCTGGGGCTTGACCCGCGTGTGACGATCCTCGGACATATCCAGCGCGGCGGCACGCCGTCTGCGCGCGACCGCGTCATGGCAAGCCGTATGGGCTATCAGGCGGTCAAGGCGCTGGCCGAGGGCAAGACCAACCGCGTGATCTGCGCGCGGGCCGGACAAATGGTCGATATCGACATTACGGAAGGACTTTCCATGAAGAAGGGCCTGAACGAGCAGCAGTATGAGGTGCTGCAGGCCATGACAGGCATTGACAACTGAGCAATCAAAAATTTAGGGTGCGCCGCAAAAGCGGCGCACCCGTTTTTTATCCCAGAGCAGCCAAAGGGCATCCCTCATTCCCCTCTCTCATGCAAAAAGTCAGATGCCGATCTCATGGAACGTGGAAATCCTATGCCTTTGGATGATATTTGTTGTAGACTGCCTTCAGGTTCTGCTTAACCAGCTGCGTGTAGACCTGCGTGGAGGAAATGTCGCTGTGGCCGAGCATTTGCTGGATGGAGCGCAGATCAGCGCCGTTTTCAAGCAGATGGGCCGCAAAGCTGTGGCGGAGCGTGTGCGGCGTGATATCCTTTTCGATGTGCGCCTTTTCCTGATAATGCTTGATGATCTTCCAGAAGCCCTGGCGGCTCATGCGTTCGCCGGATACGTTGACGAAGAGCGAATGCTCGGTCGGGACGGCGATCATTTTAGGGCGGACAGTTTCGATGTATTCGCGCAGCGCCTGAAGCGCTTCGGGATAAATCGGGATAATGCGCATTTTTTCTCCGCTTTCGCAGCGGATGAAGCTTCCGGGGAGGCTGACGTCGTCGATGTTCAGGCCGATCAGTTCGCTGACCCGGATACCGGTCGCATACAGAACCTCAAGCATGGCCTTATCCCGGCAGCCCTTCATTTCCGAAACCTTGGGCTGTTGTAAAAGAAGCTCGACCTCTTTTCCGGTCAGGATCTGCGGCAGCTTCTTTTCCGCCTTATCGATCTTGATGTTCTGTATGGGGTTTTCCTCGATCTCGTGGATCTGGATCGCAAATATGTACAGGCTTTTGATCGAAGCCAGCGCGCGGGAGATCGTGGCGGCGGACTTGCCGCCTGCCTTCATGCTGCCCATGTAGCCGGACACGACCGCCTGATCTGCATCCAGAACGTCGACGCCTTCGGAGCCGAGATATGACGCATACTGACGCAGATCGCGCATATAGGACGCGACGGTATTGTCAGACGCGTGTTTGGTGTGGATGAGGTAATCCTCATATCGCATAATAATGTCACTCATGCGAAGGCCCTTCCGAAATCGATCAAAATCGTGGTCGCACATTTTTAAGAATCAGAAAAAATCGAACGTTGCGCATGATCTTCAGAATTCTTAAGAAATTATGCGATCGAAATTATTTCTACCGCCTGTTTCACAGGAAGTGATGTTACTATAGCGCAAACATCGGAAAATTTCAAGGAAAAAGTAGTGATTTCGAAATTTTTGTAAATTATGACTAGGAGTTATGTTAATGATATTATGTCAATAAAGGAACTGCGCCGGCGTTGAAATCCACTACTTTTTGCAAAAAGCACAACATATGGTGCCGCATCCGCGTGTGCGGGTCGAAATCTTGAAATGAAAGATAATGCTTCGAAGTATGCACAGATAGTAAATTATATTTACATTTTGTCGTATGCAGGAACTCCTTCATCGCCTGCGTCGGCGAGCGCTCTTTTTCCGCGTACCGCCCAGAATGCCCGCAAGAAGCGCGGCCGCAAGCATACAGACTGCCGGAGTCAGCATATGTGCCTGCGTATTTCCGAAAGCCGTCAGCCGCGCCAGAAAGCAGACCGCAAAGCAGCAGCCCGCAACCGCAAGTGCAGCAGGCAGCCGCTTCCCGGCCGTATGCTTCGCAGCCAGAAAGCTTCCGAGAAAAACCGCCGCAAAGCAGATGCAGCAGGCCGCCGCCGGGATCTGCTTTTGATCGACCACACCGCCGAGCACGAGTCCCGCCCCCAGCGCAGACAGGGCCAGAAGCGCTGCGCAGGCGATGGCAAGGCATTGCAGAACTGTTCGCAGGAAACTTCCGTTCCAGAATTTTGTTTTCATGTGTTCTCCCCTCCTCTGCCAAAGGGTATGTTTGTCCGGACAGAAAAAGAACCGGCTGAGGTCAATTGGAAGCGACCCCGCCGGTTTTTAAATATTTTCAATAGAGCGAAAAGAGATTTTTCAGAGGTATCTGCCTATTTGCTGAATTTCTTTCGAATTTCAGCCTGTTGGCCGCAGGTCATTTTTCCCTCCGGACATTTGCCGGAGACGAAGCACGTCGGGCCGTAGAGACTGAACAGGAGCGGCGAGGTCTTCCGCAGCGCCGCAAGCGCGGCGCAGGCCGCGTCTCGGATCTCCCACTGGGCGCGATTGCAGCAGCGCAGGCGGAAAAAGACATACAGCTCCCCAGCGTTCATCGTCGTCAGCACCGGGACAGTCTGCCCGCTGAGCAGCAGATAGGACAGCACGTCCTCCCCTGCCCCCGCTGTCCGGAGCTGCGCGGCAGCTTCGTCGGCCAAGCGGAACGCTTCGCGGTACTGCGCCTCCATTCCGGCCTGCCGGACGCTTTCAGGCAGGACATAGCGGTCATAGCGCGCCGTTTTCAGCAGCTCCGGCGCACAGAGCGCCTGCATCCGGTGACGCGTCAGATGCGTGAGCGCCGCAAGAGACAGTCCGCCGAACTGCAGCGTATAGCTCGCCTGCTCCAGCTCCCGTTTTCGCGGCTGGGCCAAAAGGGATTTGAGCAGCGCCGTCTGCTCCGGTTCCGTCAGCGGCTGCGGCACATAGCCGCGCGCAAGCTGATACGCGCCGCAGATCAACCCTTCTGCATCCTGCGGCGCAGCAAGAACTGTAACAGGTGCTTTCGACGCAAGCAGCTGTGCCTGCCGCGGGCAGAATGCGTCCGACTGACGATAGGCCTCCGGCTTACGGACAGCCAAAAACGGCAGCTGCCGCTCACACTGCGCAAACAGGCTCTCGCCCAGCGCACGCAGCTCCGGAATGCGGCTGCCGCGTCCATAGGTCAGCTCGTTCATCACGTGCACAAGCTCCCGTGCATTCATGGAGCAGAAGAAATTGCTGCAAAAGCAGTACGGCAGGACGAAGCGCGCGTCCTCCTTCGGAATGCCCGCAGCCTCCAGCGCGTCATAGGTACGGAACAGCGATGCTGCCGTGTTTTCAAATACCACCCGCTGTGCGTCGTCCGCGAAAGCAGGCGAAACATATCCGGCCTTGGAAAAATCGACGTAGCGCCGGGATTTGACCGTAAACGAGGCCAGCCGGAACTCAATCAGAAACTGCTCCGCCAGGACGGAGACATTTTCAAACGATAAGTTTACATAACAATGCTCCAGTACCGAGGTATGCCCGGACGAGAGCACTTTGCCGATCAGCTTTTCATTCTTTTCCTGCCCGGCGGCCAGTGATTTCGCATAAATCTCGCCCGCCGTGCCGTCCATCGTGGAGATCCGCCCGCCGGAGGCGATCATCGCAGCCGCTTCCGGGCTGACATTCAAAATTGATACACTTCCCTGCATAGCTGTTCCTCCTCAGCGGAACGGGTTTCCCTGTTCGTCGTAAATTTCCAGCCGTTTGATGCGCGCAAAGTCCGGCTTCTGCTCCGGCAGATAGCGCTCAATCGCGTTGACCAGCAGCTGCGGGTTGCAGCTTGGATTCTGCGCGGAGACGAGAACCGTCAGCTCCAGCTCCTGCGCGGACGCTTTTCGCATGGAAAGCCCAAAAATCATGGGCGTGAGATCAAGCTCCGCCTCCCCGCCGCTTTTCGTACGCTTTTTGACAAGCACGGGGCCGCCCGAAAACAGCTCCGTGATCGTCCGCCCGGCCTGTTCCGGTACACCCCGGTCATATTCCAGCATGATCTGCGCGCGCAAACGCGTTAGGTGCTTGATCTTAACGGCGCTTTCATACGCCTCCAGCACTCGGATGCCTGCGGGCATCGTGCGGTTCAGCAGGGCCGGGAGCTTTGCAAGGTCGACAGAGCCGTCCTGAATTTCAAAGTCCAGAATTTCGCAGACGCTCTCCGAGCCGACGGGCAGCGGCAGCGCGATGGAGACATACGCGCGCGGGCTGAAGCCCTGCGAATGCCAGATCATGATATCCGCGCGCTTGAATGCGCGCTGAAACACGCGCATCAGATCCAGATGCGAGAGATAGACCGCGTCGCCGGTCTTTTCAAACAGCAGGCGATTCATCGCACAGCCTCCTTTCGCTCAGCATCCGCGCACCGCAGCCGTTGCAGTGCGTGCGGCAGTCCGGCGTCGCCTCCGAACGCAGCGCCTTTTCACGCTCGTGCAGCAGGTATTTCGTCGTAACGCCGACGTCGATGGTCTGCCACGGCAGAAGCTCGTCGGCGGAAAAGCCGCGCGTCGTGTAGAAATCCAGGTCGAGGCCGGCGCGCCGGAACGCTTCCAGCCACTTTTCATAGTCAAAATACTCGTCCCAGCCGTCGAGCCTGCACCCGAGCCGGTGCGCCTCCAGCAGTGCCTGTCCGACGCGGCGGTCGCCGCGTGCCATGACGGCTTCCAGACAGCTGAGGTCGGATTCGTGATAGCGATAGTCGACGCATTTTGCGTGCAGGTTTGCCTGCAGCAGATGGACGCGCCGCAGATATTCCTCCGGCGTGATCTGCGCTGCCCACTGAAACGGCGTGAAGGGCTTCGGGACAAAATACGCCGTCGCCAGATTGATAGACAGCCCGCGCTTTTTCCCGCTGCCGTTCTCCCGCCAGACCTGAAGGATTTTATAGACCAGCTCCGCAATGCCAACTACATCCTCATCCGTTTCCGTCGGCAGACCCAGCATGAAATACAGCTTCACACTGTTCCAGCCGCCGGAAAAGGCCGTGGCGCAGGTGGAGAGAATTTCTTCTTCTGTTACGTTTTTATTGATCGCGTCGCGCAGGCGCTGCGTTCCAGCCTCCGGTGCGAACGTCAGGCCGCTTTTGCGCACCTTCTGGATGCGCATCATGAGCTCCCGCGAAAAATTATCCGCGCGCAGGCTCGGCAGCGAGAGATTGATCTTGCGCGGCTCACAGTAGTCGAGCAGACCGTCGGCCAGGGCTTCCAGCTCGCGGTAATCGGAGGTCGAAAGGCTGGCCAGCGTGATCTCACTGTTGCCGGAATCTTCGAGGGATTCGATTGCTTGTTTACATAATACATCTGCCGATTTAGCCCTTATCGGCCGGTAGCAGAACCCGGCCTGACAGAACCGGCAGCCGCGGATACAGCCGCGGAAAATTTCAAGATTCGAGCGGTCATGGACGATCTGGGTCGACGGAACGATGGTCTTCGTCGGAAAATATGCCGTATTCATATCCTGCACAATGCGCTTTTTGACGCGCTCCGGCGCGCCGGGTTCTGGCGTGATGGCGGCAAGCGTTCCGTCTTCATGATAGGTATGCGTGTAAAAAGACGGCACATAGACGCCCTCGATTTTCGCGACCTCATGCAAGAATTCCAGCTTCGTCAGCCCCTGCTTTTTTGCGGCGCGGTAGCATTCGATGATCTCCGGCGTGCTTTCCTCCCCTTCTCCGACGGAAAAGAAGTCAATAAAATCCGCCAGCGGCTCCGGGTTGACCGCACAGACGCCGCCGGCAAAAACGATATTTTCCAGTCCGCGGCGGTCTTTGGACAGCAGCGGGATCTGCGCCAGCTCCAGCATATTCAGGACATTTGAATAGCACATCTCATAGCCGAGCGTGAACGCGACCAGATCAAAATCCCTGACCGCGTCGTGGCTTTCCAGCGCCCAGAGTGGAAGACCATGCGCGCGCATCTTGTCCTCCATATCGCCCCACGGCGCAAAAACGCGCTCGCACCAGACGCCGGACATCTCGTTCATCACGCCATAGAGGATCCTCATACCGATGTTGGACATACCGATCTCATAGGTGTCCGGGAAACAGAACGCAACGCGCACATCGACGTCCTTTTTGTCTTTGATGATCTGATTATATTCTCCGCCCACATAGCGTGCCGGCTTCTGGACGCGCATGAGGAGCCTGTGGAACTGATCTGTCATGAATAGCTTCCTTCTCTTTTGTGATTCACTCTATTGTACCTGTTCGCGCCGGAAAAAGCAACAAAAAGCTTGCCGGTTTCCCCACTGTTCACTGCACCGCATCCGTACGTCTTGCAAGCATCAGCAGGCGCACGGTCAGATAGGCCGCCGTTCCAAGCGGCCAGAGTCCTGACTTCCTGAAAAAAGTCAGGAACACGCCGATCAGCAGCAGAACCGCGCAGGCTGCGAAGCTGACGATCTCCGAAATATGCTCCGCCTGTGTGATCGGCAGCCGCGCCAGCAGCGCGCAACGGATCATCCGCCCGCCGTCCAGCGGCCAGACCGGCAGCAGATTATAGATCCCCAGCATCAGACTGTATGCGGCGAAGGAAGGCCGCTGCATGCAGAAGGCCGCGCCGCAGATCAAATTGACCAGCGGCCCCGCCAGTGCCGAAAGCAGTTCCTGCCGGTAGCCAAGGCCGGACGCTGCGATCTGAAGATCTGCAAACCGCAGCGTCAACCGCCGCACCTGTCCGCCGCAGGCCAGCATCATAACAACGTGCGCCAGCTCATGTACCGCCATCGCGCAGAGGATCGGCAGCACCGAGCCGCTGCGGTCAAGCGCCGCAAGAACGATTGCAAACATAAAAAAGCCCGGCCGGAGTTCAATTGCCGGCACCGGTCAGAATCTCAAACGAGCCGGACAGCGCCTCCTGCACGGCCTCTCCTTCCCGCAGCCGTTCCGTCAGTGCTGAAAACGCCTGTACGGTCTTTGTTTTCTGTGCCGCACCGGCAATTTTCGTGATCGCCGCGTCAACCGCCGGTACGCAGGTCTTGAGCGTCCACACAAGCGCCAGCATCGCCAGCAGCAGATAAAGCCGCGAGATCCCGGCTCCCGCTTGCCTTTCGTTTTTACCCCTGTTTTCCTTCATCGCACGCACCTCCTCTGGCAAGCGTATGCGCCAAAAAATATTTTCATGCATCCCTCTTGACAAATCACTGTTTTCTACGTATAATATCCAAGCTGACGGGGTGTGGCGAAGTTTGGTATCGCGCTTGGTTCGGGACCAAGAGGCCTCGGGTTCGAATCCCGACACTCCGACCAAATCTGGCTGAAATTTTCTGATTTCAGCCAGATTTTTCCGTGTTTTCAGAACTTTTTCCGATGGAGAATTCTGCACATTTTCCGTTTGACCCAAACGTGACCCAAACGGGAATTCGGAGCAGAAAGTGCCGGAAGTGAAAAATCGCCGCCTGCCGGAGCAGTTCCGACAGGCGGCGCAGTTATTTTTCGCTCTATTTTGCGAAAAAAGCTATTCTTTGTTTAATGCGGTGCAGATTTTGATATATTCTCTTCGCTCATTATCTTACGCAGAATCGTGTCGATATCCGCATCGATGCAGATGGTCTGCCGCTCGATCTCCTGTGGGCAAACCGCCTGTCCTTGATTGATACAGGCGTAGATTGCGTTCGGATTCTTCGCCGTCATCTGCCAAAACGGATATTTGATGATGACCGGTGTATTGTAGCCTATGGCGATTGCTGTCAACGAGGTCGCTCGCCTGCATGGCGGGCTGGCCGTGGTCTGCGACGGCAACGTGATGGACTCCATGTGCTTGCCGATCGGCGGCTTAATGAGCGAATGTGGCGCAGCCGAGGTGATGCGCCTTCTGGACGGCATGAATGAAGCGGCGCGCCAGCTGGGTTGTCAGATGCCGGCTCCGTTTATGACGTTGAGCTTCATTTCCCTGCCCACGGTGCCGGAGCTAGGTCTCACCGACATGGGCCTTGTGGACGTGCTGGGGCATCGGCTGATCGATGTGGAAACGCAGGGTCATGATTGATGGGAGGCTTTTGCGGTAAGAACCGGGCTTCTGAATAAAATTGCAGCGGCGGCTGCCATCTTCCGATGGCAGCTGCCGCTCAGCGTGTCAAAGAACGTCAGTTCTCAAAACAGGAGGACTGGCGTTTTATACTATTCCTTAATTAAGCAGTTTATGCGAATTGCAAGTGCAAATTGGACACTCGGAAAAAAGCTGATGAAAGTTATCCACGCGCAGGAGCAGGCGCTGGTCCTCGAGAAGTTCATGAATGAGGATGCATACCAGATCGGCACGAAAATCAAGCAGGGCGTGGAAAAGCTCGGTCATGACGTGGTCGATTCGATCTCCCTTGGCGACGAGCAGCTGTTCTATTACGCGATGCAGTCGATCCGCCCCATCAACCTCAGCTGACTTGGCAGAAAGATCCGCACAGCCAACATGTTCCGGCAGAGTTCGTATCTGGTCGGCCTGGAGATGGCAGCCAGCGGCGATACGTTTGCCGATTCCGGTCTGGAACCTGCAAAGTTCGCAGGTGTAGGCGGCTGCTTCCCGATTAACCTCAAAGGCCGCGGCTTCATTGGTGCCATTGCCGTTTCTGGCATGGAGCAGCAGGAAGATCATTGGCTGGTCGTTGATACCATCAGCCAGTATCTCGGCGTGGCGGTAGAGTCTGTGCTGCCGCTCTTTAAATAAGAATAAGCGACTGCCGGTGCGTACGGCCTGTGCGTTAAGGAACAGGCTTGCGCACCGGCTTTGCTGCGCCCCAGGCGAGCGGCGCGGGGGCTTGAAAATGGTGAACTTGGAACAATATAGAACAGCTGAGAGGGCTTTTGCGGAATTCTGCCGGAAAAGCGAAAAAAACTTGACAATCGCCGCGCGATCTTTTATAATGCATCGAGCGCCAAAACACAGGAGGTCAGTTATGCGGATTTGTTTCAAGCATGCCCAGGTATGGAAAGACGGCTCGCTCCGTCCGGCAGATGTTCTTGTTTCAGACGGCAGAATTGTTTCTATTGGAGATCGTGTTTCCTGCTCCACGGATACTGTTTGTATTGAAGTTCATAACGCAGTTATTTTTCCCGGTTTCGTTGATGTGCATGTTCATCTTCGTGAGCCGGGATTTTCTTATAAGGAGACGATCCGCACCGGAACACTCGCGGCGGCGCACGGCGGCTTTGCCCACGTGGCGGCGATGCCGAACCTGAACCCGGTGCCGGACTGCAAGGCGTCACTGGAAGAGGAGCTGCGCCGTATCCGGGAAAGCGCCTGCGTGCATGTGCACCCCTACGGCGCAATTTCCGTCGGGCAAAAGGGCGAGCAGCTGGCAGATCTGGACGCGATGGTCCCGGAGGTAATTGCATTTTCCGACGATGGAAAGGGCGTACAGTCGGAGAGCCTGATGCGCGAGGCGATGGAGCAGTGCAGAAGGCTTGGGAAAATTCTGGCCGCGCACTGCGAGGACAATCGCCTGCTTCGCGGCGGCTATATCCACGACGGCGCATATGCAAAGACCCACAGCCACCGGGGCATTTGCTCCGAGAGCGAGTGGGGCCAGATTGCGCGCGATGTGCGCCTGGCAGAGGAGACAGGCTGTGCATATCATGTGTGTCACGTCTCCACGAAGGAAAGTGTTTCGATCATCCGGGAGGCAAAACGGCGCGGCGTAAATGTAACATGCGAGACAGGACCGCATTATCTGACCTTTACGGAGGATGATTTGCAGGAGGACGGACGGTTCAAGATGAATCCACCGCTCAGAAGCAGGGAAGACCGCGACGCGCTGATCGAGGGACTTCTGGATGGAACGATTGACATGATTGTGACCGATCACGCGCCACACAGCCGGGAAGAAAAAGCCCGCGGACTGGAAAAAAGCGCGATGGGCGTTGTGGGTCTGGAAACCTCCTTTGCCGCCTGCTACACAAGCTTAGTGAAGCCCGGCGTTCTGCCGCTCGGAAAGCTTATGGATCTGATGCACGACGCGCCGATGCGCCGCTTTGGCTGCGGCACGGAGCTTGCCATCGGGCAGCCGGCAGATCTGACAGTCTTCAACCTGAGCGAGAGCTATGTAGTAGAGCCGGAACAGTTTTTGTCGATGGGTCGGGCAACGCCGTTTGCAGGCGTCACGCTCACCGGCGTATGCAAGATGACAATGATTGATGGAAAGATCGTCTGGAAGGAGGAAACGCTTTGAACGAAGTACGCTTTACACTGACAGAAAACGCGCGGCTTGCGCCGAATGTGTACCGGCTGCATTTGGCAGGGGACGCCTCGGCCATCAGCGCGCCGGGACAGTTCCTGGAGCTCAGTATTCCGGGCTTTTTCCTCAGACGGCCGCTTTCCGTCTGCGACTGGGAGGACGGAAGCGTCACAATTTTATACCGCGCGGTCGGAGATGGCACAAGGGCGCTGGCCGAAATGAAGCCTGGTCAGACGATTGATGCGCTGTGCGGCCTTGGAAATGGATTTGACGTGACGGCGTGCGGAGAAAAGACGCTTGTGATCGGCGGGGGCATCGGCGTGCCGCCGATGTATAGCCTTGCAAAGAGACTCCTTGCGGCTGGGAAAACACCGGCTGCAATTCTTGGATTTAATACGGCGAGCGAGATTTTCTACAAAGAAGAATTTGAAGCGCTTGGAATTGAGACGATTCTTGCAACCGCCGATGGAAGCGTGGGTAGCAAAGGCTTTGTAACAGATGCGCTGCCGGAAGCGTTTGACACATTCTGTGCCTGCGGGCCGATGCCGATGCTGCGCGCGCTGTGCGCCAGGACGAAAAAGCCGGGTTTTTTGAGCCTGGAAGCGCGGATGGGCTGCGGCTTTGGCGCGTGCATGGGTTGCACCATTGAGACAGCACATGGGCCGAAACGGGTCTGCAAGGAAGGACCCGTATTCCGAAAGGAGGAACTGATATGGTGAGGGCAGCAGTTTCACTCTGCGGCATTGAGCTCGACAACCCCGTCATTCCGGCCAGCGGAACCTTTGGCTACGGGTACACGTTTGCAGAGCTCTACGATATCGATTGCCTTGGAACCTTTTCCTTTAAAGGAACAACACGCGAGCAGCGCCTTGGAAACGCGCAGCCGCGCATTGCAGAGGCGCCCGGCGGTATGCTCAACGCCGTGGGCCTGCAAAACCCGGGCGTGGACGCGGTGATAGCAGAAGAGCTTCCGCGGCTCAAGCAGGTTTTTCACAAGCCGGTCATGGCGAATGTGAGCGGGTTTTCGATCGAAGAGTACGTTGAGGTCTGCCGGAAGCTTGACGCATGCGAGCAGGTCGGCTGGCTGGAAGTGAATATTTCCTGCCCGAACGTCCACGGCGGCGGCCTCGCCTTCGGAACGGATCCGAAAGCTGCTGCAAGCGTCACAAGGGCAGTAAAGGCTGCGGTCAAAAAGCCCGTTATTGTGAAGCTTTCTCCGAATGTCACAAGCATTGCAGATATCGCCAGGGCGTGCGAAGACGCGGGCGCGGATGCGGTGAGCTTAATCAACACGGTGCTTGGCATGCGCATCGACCTGCGCGCGAAGCGGCCGCTGCTGGCAAACAAAACGGGCGGCATGTCCGGTCCAGCAATTTTTCCGCTTGCCGTGCGGATGGTCTGGCAGGTCTATGAGGCGGTCAGAATTCCGATCATCGGCATGGGCGGCGTGACGCGCGCGGAAGATGTGCTGGAGCTGATGCTGGCCGGAGCAACGGCGGTGGAGGTCGGCGCGGCAAACTTGGTGAATCCCTATGCCTGCCGCGATATTGTCCGGGATCTTCCGCAGGCAATGCAGAACTACAACATACAGAATCTGAAAGATATCATAGGAGGTGCACACCATGGGTAAAGACGTAATCATCGCTCTGGATTTTGACAGCCGCGAAAAGACGCTGGCCTTTCTCGATCAGTTCACAGACCGCAAGCCGTTTGTGAAGATCGGCATGGAGCTGTTCTATGCCGAGGGTCCGTCCATCGTCCGCGAAATCAAGGCAAGGGGTCACAAAATCTTCCTGGACCTCAAGCTCCACGACATTCCGAACACGGTCAAAAAGGCGATGGCGGTGCTCTCGGCGCTTGATGTGGATATGGTGAACCTGCATGCGGCAGGCACGCGCGCGATGATGACAGCCGCTCTGGAGGGTCTTACCCGCGCAGACGGAACGAGACCGCTTCTTATTGCCGTTACGCAGCTGACCTCGACAAGCCAGCAGAGCATGGAAGAGGAGATTGAAATTCACAAGGAGCTTTCCGAGGTCGTCATCGACTACGCGAAAAACGCGGAGCTGGCGGGACTTGACGGCGTGGTCTGTTCGCCGCTGGAGGCAGGCAAGATTCATGAGGCCTGCGGCAAACACTTTGCCACGGTCACACCCGGCATCCGCTTTGCAGACAGCAAGGCAGACGACCAGGTGCGCATCACAACTCCGGCACGCGCACGGGAGATTGGCTCTGACTACATTGTAGTTGGCCGTCCCATTACCCAGGCGGCCGACCCGGTTGCGGCGTATCTGCGGTGCGCAGAAGAGTTCGTGGGGTAAGCGATGCAGGAGCGTATCATTTTATTCGATCTGGACGGCACGCTGACCGATTCCGGTCCCGGCATTATGAAGGCCTCGCAGTTTGCGTTGCGCGCGTATGGGGTGGAGAGAGACTGGCAGGAGCTTGACTTTTTTGTCGGGCCGCCGCTTGACGAGACGTTCGGTCAGTTTATGCCGAAAGAGGATATCCCGGGCGCGATTGACCAGTTCCGCGTGTACTACCATGACGTCGGATGGTTAGAGAACGAGCCGTACCCGGGTGTGCGCGAGATGCTGGACACGCTGCAAAAAAACGGCTTTCGGCTGTTTGTGGCAACCTCGAAGCTCGAGAGCATGGCCGTGCAGGTGCTGGGGCATTTCGGCCTGGCGCCGTATTTTGAAGCGATCTGCGGCGCGCCGGGCGATAATACGCAAGCAGGAAAAAAGGTGAATGTAATCCGCGCGGCGCTGCAAAAAGCAGGCTGCACCGACCTTACGCAGGCGATGATTCTGGGCGATCGGAAGCACGATATCATTGGCGGCAGGCTGGCAGGCATCCGGACAGCCGGAATTTTGTACGGCTACGGAAGCCGGGAAGAGCTTGCGCAGGCAGGCGCAGATCTGATCTGCCGGACACCGGAGGAATTTACGAAGATCATGTTATCAGAACAACAGGGGGACAAGCGCATGAACGCGACAGAACGCAAAATTGCAGAGGACTTACTTTCCATCCGCGCCGTGTTTTTCCGGCCGGACGAGCCGTTTACCTGGGCCAGCGGCATCAAGAGCCCGGTCTACTGCGACAATCGCCTGATTCTCACTGCACCTGATGTGCGCACGGAGGTGGAGACGGCGATCATGCAGACCATTGAGCGCGAATATCCGCAGGTGGAGGTGCTTATGGGCACGAGCACGGCAGGTATCGCGCACGCGGCCATTGTCGGACACATGATGAAGCTTCCAATGGGCTATGTCCGCGGCTCGAGCAAGGACCATGGCCGGCAGAACCAGATCGAAGGAAGACTTGAAAAGGGTCAGAAGGTCGTAGTGGTGGAGGACCTCGTTTCCACCGGCGGAAGCGTTCTGGACGTGGTGAAGGTTCTGCGCGCGGCAGGCGCGGAGGTGCTCGGTGTGGTGAGCATCTTCACCTACGGCATGAAAAAGGGTCTCGAGCGGCTGGCCGCGGCAAACGTGAAGAACGTGAGCCTGACAAATTTTGATGTGATCGCTGCTGTTGCAGCGGAGCAGAACTATATCAAGCAAGAAGACGTTGTCCGGCTGATTCAGTTCCGGAACAACCCCGCAGACGAATCATGGATTGGAGGTAACAACTGATATGAACCATCTTATTGACATTTTGCAGCTGAGCACGCAGGAAATCGACGAGCTGGTCGAAAAGGCCAAGGATATCATCGCAAACCCCGAGGCATATGCCCACAAATGCGACGGTAAAATACTGGCCACGCTCTTCTTTGAGCCCTCGACCCGTACAAGACTGAGCTTTGAATCGGCCATGCTGAGCCTGGGCGGTAAGACACTCGGCTTCTCGTCCGCTAGCAGCTCTTCCGCAGCAAAGGGCGAGAGCGTAGCGGATACGGTGCGCACGGTCAGCTGCTACGCAGACATCATTGCCATGCGCCACCCGAAGGAGGGCGCGCCGCTTGTCGCTTCGATGCGCTCGGAGGTTCCGGTCATCAACGCAGGCGACGGCGGACACAACCATCCGACCCAGACGCTCACAGACCTTCTGACAATCAACCGCGAAAAGGGCCGCTTCAACGATCTGACGGTCGGCTTCTGCGGAGACCTCAAGTTTGGACGCACGGTTCATTCGCTCATCAGCGCGCTCAGCCGCTACACCGGCATCAAGTTTGTGCTTGTCTCGCCGGAGGAGCTGAAGCTGCCGAGCTATGTGAAAAACGAGGTCATCAAGAAGAACAACATCCCCTATGAGCAGACGACCGATTTGGAATCCGTGATGCCGGAGCTCGACATTCTCTACATGACCCGCGTGCAGCGCGAGCGCTTCTTCAACGAGGAAGACTATCGGCGTCTGAAAGACAGCTATATCCTGACGCCGGAAAAGCTCAAAAACGCGAAGCAGAATCTTTGCATCATGCACCCGCTGCCCCGTGTCAATGAAATTTCCGTCGCAGTCGACGACGACCCGAGAGCCTGCTATTTCAAGCAGGTTCGCAACGGCCGGTATATCCGCATGGCTCTGATTATGAAGATGCTTGGTATCGAATAAGGGAGGTTCTGAAAGATGATTATTGATGCAATTTCCAATGGCATTGTTATTGACCACATTACTGCCGGTAAGGCCATGTATTTATATAAGGTACTGGAGCTTGACAAGCTCGATTGCTCGGTGGCGCTGCTCAAAAACGTTGTCAGCAATAAGCTTGGCCGCAAGGACATCATCAAAATTGACCGCATTCTGGATCTGGACTGGGACGTGATCAGCTATGTTGACCCGGGCATTACGGTGAACTTCATCAAGGACGGCAAGCAGGTGGAAAAGCGCCAGCTCAAGCTCCCGACGCGGATCAAAAATGTCATCCACTGCAAAAACCCGCGCTGCATAACCTCCGTGGAACAGGAGCTTCCGCAGATATTCACGCTGACCGACCCGGCGACACGCACATACCGCTGCCTGTACTGCGAGGCAAAGGCAGAAAACGCCTGATTGAAAGAATAGTAAAACACAGCCACCGGCGAAGCCGGTGGTTGTTCTTATGCGGGCATAGCCCTATGTTCCTCGCGTGACGCGTCAAACGCGTAATTCTTTCTGCTAGCCGCGAGCGGACTGCATCCATCTGTTTTTGTACCGTCTAATTGTTGAGGTAGCTAAAGCAGAACCAGAAGCCGTCGCGCACGAGTAGTTTTTGCCGCAGAGCATCGGCTTTTTCCGTCTCGCTGTGCGCTTCCAACAGTACGCACAAACCATAAGTCGTCATGGCAAACTGCAGATCGTCCTCTTCCGCGTCCAGCTCCGCCAGCATATCCTCCATCGGCGCAAAGCCAGCCGCCGCCACGCGCATGGCTTTCTCATACGCCGTGTGGTGCCCGACGTACATATCCGGGCGGTAATGCTGCTGAAAGGTCTTTTGCGCCTCGTCCGCTTGCCCCGCACGAAGCTGCGAAAGTACCAGCCAGTAAACATCCGCAATATACATATCGTCGTCCTGCGGCACGATGGCGAGCGAACCAGCAAAGGCGGCGGTCGCCGCATCATAGTTTTGCAGCATATACTGCGCCATACCAACGCGGTAGCGCGACTCGACGCTCACGCCGTCCGCCTGTTCGCAGAGGGTATAATCCGCGAGCGCCTACTTAAATTGCAGCGTAAACGTCCAGCGAGAATTCTGCCGAGGCATGACCGAGGATCTCCGCGACCGTTTTCGGGTCGATGCCGCTTTGGATTGCCAGCGTCGAGAATGTGTGTCTGAGGTCGTGGAATCTGACGTGTTCCTCAATCCCTGTCTTCTCTAACAGCTTCTTGTGAATCCGTCCGACGCAGTCCGGACCGTACATCCCGCCGGTCTTTGGCGACGGGAACATATACGGACTGAACGGGTGATTCTTGCGGTCTTCGACCAGCAGTCGAATCGCTTCGTCGCTGAGATAAATCTCCCGGATAGAGTTTTCTGTTTTCGGTTCTGTCACGACCAGCTCGCCTTTGCCGCGCGACACGGATTTGGACACGGTCAGCGTTTTCGTCTGAAATTGAGGTCGCTCCACAGCAGTGCCACCAGCTCCCCGCGCCGAAGTCCGGTACTCAGTTCCAGATAGAACATCGGCAGGACGCCCCATTCCTCCGCCGCTTTTAAGTAGTCGCGAATTTTCTCCGGCGGAATGATCTGCATTTTCTTCTTTTCCTTCTTCGGCAGGCGGCAGCCGTTTGCGGGATTGTACGGAATCAGCCGCTCCGTCACCGCCTGCTCCAAGCACTGCCGCAGCATCGTGTGCAGCCCGCGAATCGTTTTGTTGCTGAGACTCAGATCATCCATATTTTCATAGCCAAAACTGCCGAAGCGCTTTTAATTCATCGCAGCAGTCTTCTCAAGCGACTCGACAAGATCTACAGATTGCTCGGCAGTACGCTGGATACTCCGGAGGAACGACTGTATCTGCAGCTGTGTCTGGAGCTTTTGCAAAGGACCAACAGAGAAGCCTTATAACGAAGCTGCCTTTCCACCCTCTATCGGCATCACCGCCTATTCTTTGTTTACAGCGGCGCAGTTTCTGCACCGCTGGTTTTCTGTCCTGACCCAAACCGTGACCCAAACGCGGAAAAATCAGGTGGAATGATCCGTGCCGGAAAGGACGCCGCTGTGAAATTTTCCGAGTGGAAAGGCGCAGAAATGGCTCGAAATGTCCGCTAAAAATATCCGACCAACCTTCGCGACAAAGAGGGCTCGCGTTCGAAACCAGGAACTCCGTC
>OOCB01000799.1_pt1 | contig 47719 bp, 44 predicted proteins | sample 1671351 | NCBI WGS metagenome assembly OOCB01 (sample SAMN06348148, study PRJEB24527) | human gut metagenome | biome: human gut; feature: ankylosing spondylitis patient; material: feces | host: Homo sapiens | place: China | collected 2015-10 | reverse complement strand
CCGAACGAACCGGTTGCCGCCTCGATGTTCTGCTTCGCCAGCACGGAGGAGATGTCATCGGGAATCAGTCCGTACTGTGCCATCTTGTCGGGGCGCAACCAGAGGCGCATACTGTAGTTGGAACCGAACAGTTGTGCCTTTCCCACACCGCCGATACGTTTCAATCGCGGCTCCACGTTAATCTTCACGTAATTGTTGAGAAAGGTCTGGTCGAAACGGTTGTCGGGGCTATAGAGGGCGAATGTCAGCAACTCGGCGTTCTGCTGCTTCTCGGTGGTGACGCCGGTCTTGGTCGCTTCTGCCGGAAGCTGGCTCAACACGCCGTTCACCCGGTTCTGCACATTGACCGCCGCCATGTCGGCGTTGGCACCCTGCTTGAAATAGATGTTGATGGAAGCATCGCCTGTATTGGATGCCGTGGAGGTCATGTAGGTCATGTCCTCCACGCCGTTGATGGCCTCTTCCAGAGGAACAATCACGGCTTTCTGCACCGTCTCGGCATTCGCGCCGGGATAGGTAGCCCATACGTTGATGGTGGGCGGGGCGATGTCGGGATATTGCTCCACGGGGAGGGCTTGTATGGCGATAACGCCCATCAGGACAATCACCACGGAGATGACACCCGAAAATACCGGTCGGTCTATGAAGAAACGCAGGTTCATGGTTTTGTGGTTTTAGGTGTGACAATCATTCCTTCCTTTAGCTGCCCCACACCTTCGGTGATGAGGGTGTCGCCGACGGACAAGCCCTGCTCTACAACGAAGTGGTTGCCGTCGTTCAGGCGGTCTACGGTCAGGTAGGCAGCTTCGGCCTTTCCGTTTTTAAGGCGGTAGGCGATAATCTTGTCCTGTAGTTCCACGGTGGCGGTCATGGGAATCAGGATGGCATCCGTATTCAGCACTTGCAGGATGACGTTGCCGATGGTTCCGCTCAGCAGATGCCTGTTGATGTTGGGAAACAGGGCCTTTATCTGTACGGCACCGGTCGTGGGATTGACTATTCCGCTGATGGTCTCTATTTTCCCTTGTTTCCCATAGACGGAACCATTGTTAAGTTGGAGGCTAATCGGAGGCATTTCACATATGATTCTGTCAATCGAACCATATCTGGCCTCGAACTGCCTAAGTTTGTTTTCCGAAATGGAGAAATAGGCATACATTTCCGAATTGTCCGACACCACTGTAAACGGTTGTTCGATGGTGGGACCGACGAGTGCGCCGACGCGGTAAGGGAGCGTGCCTATAACCCCGTTACTCGGACTCTTGATTTCGGTGTATGACAGCTCGTTCCGGGCATTTGCTTCCTGAGCTTTTGCTTGTTCCAGCTCTGCCTGTGCCACTACTAATTGGTTTCGGGCAACAGACAGTTCGTAATCGGATATGACTTTTTCATCGAACAGCGACTGTTTGCCGTTCAACTCGATACGCGCTGTTTCCACTTTTGCCCGTGCCGCGCTGACATTGGCGATTGCGATGCGCAGTGCAGCCTGATAGGGCGTTTGGTCAATGACAGCCAGCACTTGCCCTGTCGCTACTTGCTCTCCCTCTTTCACGCACAGGCGGATGATGCGACCCGATACTTGAGGTATGATGTCCACATCCTGTCGTCCGCGAATCGAAGCGGAATAGGTTTCTTCCAATTCAATGGGTTGGGAAGAAACCACCATGACGGGCAATGCCTGTCCCGTTTCCTCTCCTTGCTGTTCCTGTTTGCAGGCTGCCAATGAAGCAGCCAGCAGGGTTGTTGCCGTGATGCCGGCAATCCATGTTCGTCTATTCATCATCTTTGTCTGTTACTTTTCCATTCTTTATTTAATATCGCATAGATGCAGGTGTCCTCATAGCGTGGTGCGCCGTCGGGATGGCATACAAACGAGATAAATTCCTTCATACATCCTTCATGTCTCATTCCGAGACGTTCACACAATCTTTTTGACCGCAGATTATCGTCTTCTACAAATCCATAGATACGCCGTGCGCCGCTGTCATGGAAAAGATAATCCAGCAGTCCTGTTGCCGCTTCGTATGCCAATCCCTTGCCTTCAAAGCGTTGGTTGAAGTGCCAGCCTACACTAAATGTGTCGGTATATTCGCGCAAGGCGAAAACATCGCCAATGATGAAATCGTCTTCTTTCAGACACACGGCATAGCGTAGCATATCCTTAGGCGAATTGGATATATAAGCCAGTGCCGATTCCACGGAACACAGGCGGTCGCCGACAAAACAATTGACACGCGGATGAGAAAGGTATTCCAATAAACCTGCGGCATCCTTTTTCTGGAAGTCTCTGATGATGAGATGTTCTGTTTCAATAATCATACTTATCGCAAATTTTGGGTGCAAAGATCTTTTGTTCCCATTGTGCAGACAATCGGCATACCATCGAAACGGAGAAAACTACTTCCGAAACGACGAAAGCGGCTTCCGAAATATTGGCTAACGTAGGTCCTAATAAATCATAGTTGTGTATCTCTAAGAGAAATTACCGTTCGTTTCGATACTCATTTTATCCATTTCAAATACGGTTTTATCTGTTTCAGCCTATCTTATCCAGTCAAATGAGGAGTAAAGTATTATCTTTGTGGAATATGAAGTAACTTTGCATGAGGTATGGATAAAGGGAAAAAGATTAACTGGAAGAACGGTCTTCTGCTCTCGGCCGTCTCCTATCTATTATATATCATCATTTGGTTGGTTCTTGATTACGAGACCGCCCGTCAGTTGCCGGAAATGGCACTGATAGATTATATGGTGGATTTCCTGCTGTGTATGCTTTTCACATACACCTCACTGGGATTCTGTTATATCGTGTTCAATGTGTTCCCGTTCAAAGCCTCTTATGTCAGGGTCATCGTATATGCCTCGTGCCTGCTGATGCTCAACCATCTGGAGGCTTTCGGTATGATCTCACTTTTTAATTTTCTTTGGAGCGGAACAGAGAATAGTGTTCTTGACGAACTTCTCAACATGAAAGGCGCATATACTTTTGCCATGATAGCCACCTTCCTGTCAAGTGTCTATGCCAATACTTTCTACTTGCAATCCTACATCAAGGCACGCGACGAGAAGCAGGCGCTTGAAATGGCACTGATGAAGGAAAAGGAAATCGCCTTGCAGTCACAACTCAACTCCCTGAAACTGCAAATCAACCCGCATTTCATGTTCAACAACTTCAACAACCTGCTGGAGCTGATTGAGGAAGATGCGGGGCTTGCCGGGAAGTTCCTGAACAACCTGTCGAAAGTGTACCGGTACATTATTGTAAATTTAGACCGGGACCTGATACCCGTTGCAGACGAAATAAGGTTTCTGGATTCGTACCTGTTTCTGATGAAAGTACGTCACGGCGGAGGTGTCATTGCGAAAATCAGTCCGGAGGTCAAGGAATGTAAGGGATTTCTGCCTCCTGCCGTGTTGCAGCTTCTTGTGGAGAACGCAATAAAGCACAACGGCTTCTCAATGGAGCATCCGCTGTTTATTTCTATTACATCATCGGAGAACTACATTACTGTGCATAATCTTAAATCTCCTTTGCTGTCGCGAATGGAATCAACGGGTTTGGGACATAAAAATATCATGGAGCGGTACGCCTTGCTCTGTGACAAAAAGGTTAAGATAGAGAATACCGAAAACTTCTATTCGGTGAGTTTACCTATCATTAAAAACATCATGACACATGAAGATACTGGTTCTTGAAGACGAGCAGCGTAACGCCATGCGCCTCATAAGACTGCTGAACGGTATTGACACAACGTTCACAATCGAAGGTCCACTGGCAAGCATAAAAGAGACGGTCGAGTTTTTCCAATCAGGCAAGGCGGCAGACCTTATCCTTGCGGATATCCGCCTTACCGACGGCCTGAGTTTCGAGGCTCTGAAATACGCCCCGGCAACCGTCCCCATCATATTCACCACCGCATACGATGAATATGCGGTACAGGCTTTCAAGTTCAATAGTTTCGACTATCTCCTGAAGCCAGTGGATGCCGATGAGCTTGAAGCAGCCATAGACAAAGCCATCAAAACAGGCAGGAATTATGCCGACGAGAACCTTCGGCAGCTTTTCGATGCCTTACAGAAGAACCAATTCCGCTATAGGGAACGCTTCCTATTGCCCTATCGTGACGGCTATAAGACAGTTCGTGTCTCAGACATCAACCACATTGAATTGGAGAATAAAACCGTTTACCTCCGCCTCAATAACGGAACTTCCGAAGCCGTCAATGTGTCAATGGACGAACTTGAACAGCAACTCAACCCGGACTGTTTTTTCCGTGCCAACCGCCAGTACATCATCAACGTGGAACACGTATTGTTTCTTGGCAATTATTTCGGCGGCAAACTTATTGTCCGCTTGAAGGGGTATCCTGACACAAGAATCACAGTCAGTAAGGAGAAGGCTCAACGGCTGAAAGAGTGGATAGACAGGTGAGGCCTAAAGTGTCTTCTTCGAATTTATTCCTTCCGTTGTTCCCACTTGGCATACATCTCCCGTGAAAGTTCCATAATCTCCCGGCTCAGTTTCACAAGGTCAATGGTATGTTTCTCCAACTTGTAGAGCAATGCCATCGCCTTTTTCTCCGAAAAATGGCAGCGTAATTCCTTTACTACTTGGTTGTAGTTCGTGCCGATGCCACGGAACTGGGCGTGAAAGTCGGACAACTTGGTGCAATATTCCAACATCGCCTTGTCCACCTTCAGCACCTTGAACTTCTGCCCGAAGAAATGCGCTTTGAGGAAAACGGCTTTTGCGTACATCTGTGATTCCTCGTACATCGTAAGGAATCTGTTCCATTCCATATCGTCGAAGCGCACCATTACGCAGTGCGTCTTCGGATTCAACTTGGGATTTCTCCCGTACTTACTGGTCTTTTTCATTGTCTTGTCCTTTCTATTTAATGGTTCATACATGGTCTAATCTCTGATTAAAAAACTTGGAAATTATCCGACTGCGGAGGATAATTCTGCCCACGGCAGTGCAAGGATTTTCAGTTACCGGAATCAACCGGAGTAACTGAAAATATATCTTGCTGTGTCTTTGAGGACACAAGAATCCTCCGCCTGTCGGATTGGCTTGTCAGTACAATAACTCTTCCGGTGTATCGGTCAAACCGATGGAGTGTATCCACCGGCTTGACCGGTTCCACTACAATCCGCTCAGAGCTTGCGCCACTGCTCGATGTCATCCCGGTAGGTTTCAAGGTGCAGGCGGACAAGGTTCTCGACCATTCCCGATGCGCTCATACCCCTGCTGCCGAAGTAACGGACTATCCTGTCCAAGCTGTCGCGCACCTCGCCGCTGACAAACACGGGCTTACGGTCGGTTATCTTGGGTACTCGCAGGTAAGTGGTACGGTACTCGTCCAGCGACAGCTTGCGTTGTTTGCTGCTGACACGCTTCTGTGGCACTGCCACTTCTTGGGGTGTTTCGCCTGACGGTTCATCCACCGTCGCTGTTTCCGCTTTTTTCGTGACGGTCTTGCCGGGTTGTGCCAGCTGTTCCGGATTCAGACCGATGTTCCTGTAGAAGTCGTCCATAGACTTCTCACTGCGGGATTCCCTGCGTCCCATTCTTTCCACGATTTCACGAGCCTGCTGCTCACTGATACTTGGTTCTCTTTTCATTGTCATAAAACAGGTTGATTAAGTTATTACTGTGGTCTTGGTCAGTACCTCGACCGATTGTTGCAAGCAAAGTAAGAAGTTTTAGTACAGTCAATCAATAACTTGGATTCGATTAGGCAATATTGTGAGACTTTGCTTTATGGTGATAGAGATATCGGTGAGGACTTCACAGATTTGCCGGATCTGAATAGCCGGAAGAACAAAGGTGCGATTACAGTCAGGTTTGAATTAAGCCCTTGTTTTCTCTCTTTTTACATTCCTGATTTCAAGAATTAAGAATATAGCCCCAATCTGTGCCAACCTCTACCAACCTGTACCATATGCTTCCACTTCCTGGAAATCCATTGCCGGATAACAGATTATGTATTCCTTTACGGCAAAAGGAATACGTAACGAAAAGAAAGAGAGTATGGAAATTTCAGTCGCAGATAATCGACTGACGGCATACCGGACAATGATTACCGTATCGGCGCAACACGCTGCCACTTTCTGGAAATGCATTGCAAGGCAGTAGATTATGTATTCCTTTGTGGCAAAAGAAACAGTAACAATAAAAAAGTATGTATATGGAAATCGTATCTATTGAAAGAAAGACCTTTGAGGCGATGGTCGCCAAGTTCGACCGTTTCGTCAGTCGCATGGATGCCATCTGTCGGCGGCACGGAGAGAAGAAGATGGGCGAGTGGATGGACAATCAGGACGTTTGCCGGATGCTCAACATCAGTCCCCGCACATTGCAGACTCTGCGGGACAATGGGACGCTGGCTTACTCGCAGATAAACCACAAGACGTACTACCGTCCCGATGACGTACAGCGCATTGTTTCCGTTGTGGAGGACAGGCGGAAAGAGGCGAAGTTCAAAGGAAGAACTATATAAACTTGATGAAATGAACGAAGTAAACTAACAATACCCACTAAATCCAAAGTAACATGAATGAACTGATAAACAAGGACAGCGAGTGGATAATCCACTTCATGGGCAGTCTTGACCGACTGTTGGACAATGTAGAGCATCTGACCGCCAATTACCGCCCGACACTGAATGGAGAGCGTTTCTTCACCGACAAGGAAGTGTCGGTACGGCTGAAGGTGAGCCGCCGGACACTTCAGGACTACCGCAATGAAGGGCGTATCGCCTATATCCAGTTGGGTGGCAAAATCCTCTACCGTGAATCCGACATCGAAAGGATGCTTGCTGACAGCTACCGTTCCGCTTACCGACAGACGGCAACCTGATTTTCTTGAAGGAGCGCAGTTTGCCGTCTGACCTGTGATTGCGTCAGCAATGGACTTTCGGCAAAAAGAGAAAGGAGCGGCTTACAGACGGTGCGTCAAAATTCCGCTTCGTCTGTAAGTCGCTCCTCTCTTCTTTCTTCTGATTTCCCGTCAGTCGCTTGTTCCCGTTGCCGGATGCTCTTCAAGCGAGTGGCAGGCAGTGACAAGGTTTTCGGGTTGAATACGCTCAAACTCGTTTGAGGAAGATTCTGCCCGAAATGGCTTGCCACCCGACCTTGCCGCTGCCATTAAACCATACGCTACCTTTGCATCCGTGCATCGGGAACGAGTGGCTGACGGAATGAACCTCAACTATACCATCGGTTATTACCTCTGACGCTGGCAACAAACAGTGTAATCGGTGTAGCTTTCTTAATGGTACTAATTTCATTTATTATAAACCGTCTGAACAAAACACTCTCTTTACTGCATATCCTGAATGCAACGGCGATAATCACTTCAATGTTATAGACATCGTAACTGATGCCATCCGGTTGCTTGAGATACTTCATCGTGTCAAGTTCGTTCAGTTCCTTGTTCTTGTAAATGGAATGAATTGCCTTGCGGACATTGCATGAGAACACCCCGAACAGGTCGGCTATCTCGAACTTGGTCATCCATATAGGTGCAATCGGTATGGTGACTACGCCTGTTTCATTGATTGTTATTATTCCTCTATCCATATCTATCGCATTACTTTAGACATCACGTTCTTTACATTATTCATATCGCGCAGAATAGAGGAATCCAACACACGTGCATAGTGTTGCGTCATTTTTATATTGGAATGGCCGAGCATTTTCGCTACATTCTCAATACTCACACCGTTGGCGAGACATACAGAGGTCGCATACGAATGGCGAGCTACGTGTGTGGTCAAGGTCTTGTTTATCAGACATAAGTCTGCGATTTCTTTCAGATAGCTGTTCATTTTCTGATTGCAGGGAACTGGCAGCAGCCTGTTTTTCTTTTGGCAAGTCGGATGTTCCGCATATCTGCGGAGAATCTCCAATGGAATATCAAGCAAAGGAATGTTACACATGTTCTTCGTCTTTTGGCGAGGCTTGCGAATCCATAGGTTGCCATTGGAGTCTTCTACGATATGTTCCGGTGCCAGTTGTTGCACGTCTATGAAGGCTAACCCAGTGAACGCTGCAAAGATAAAGACATCACGGACAATGGTGATACGCTCTAACGGAAACTCCTTGTGATAGATAGTGAGTAGTTCATCCATTGTCAAGAACTCACGGATAACCTCTTTCTCATGAAACTTGATGCCGATGAACGGGTCTTTGGTAATCCATTCGTTAGCAAGCGCAAGATTGGTTATCTTCTTCAAGCACTTCATGTAGCGGATAACCGTATTCTGCTGGCACTCCTTCTCTGTTTTGAGGTAGAATTCAAAAGCACGTACCAGTTCACCATTGACTTCCGACAAAGGCAAATCCTCCTTACCGTATTTCAGTTTGATAAGTTCCGCAAGATAACGCTTACAACTTTCATAACGGCGGACAGTAATCAGGGCATAGTCCTTTCCGATAAGTTCACGGCATTGGTCGTTATGTTGTTGGATAGTTTGAATAAGTGTACGGGCAACTTCCGGTGCTTGGTCTTGTCCGAAGAACTTTTTCTGCAACAGGTGAGCGGTGATGAACTGCCCTTGTTCTTCCAGTTCATTGAAAGTCTGGTGGAGTTTGATTCTTGCATCCTCGATATAAGCATTCAAGTCACAGGATTTGCGGCTTTTGCCTTTTGCGCATTCCTTCGCTTGATTCCACAAGGCAGGCTCGATACTCTTACGGATATTGTTTTCCACTCGCACACCGTTCACCGTGATGCGCATACACACGGAGGCTTCCCCGTTTTTCAGCAGTTTGGCTTTCTTGATGAAGAAAAGCACATTGAATGAGTTTCTTTTCATGTTCCTACAATTTTTTTCGTTGGACAAAAGTAGGAAACCATACACGCTTTCTTGATACGCAAAACATTGCAAATCAACGAGAAGTAAACTCATTAGGAGGAGATTTATACCCCACCGTTTTTGCTCCACCTTTTGGAACACCGCGAACGGTAATATTCTGCCGTTTTTTGCGTTCCGCAGGGAAACAAAAAATCCCGATTTCGTTTGGAAATCAGGATTTTACTGCCTTTTGCTTTTCTTCAAAGTGGTGCCACCAGGAATCGAACCGGGGACACAAGGATTTTCAGTCCTTTGCTCTACCAACTGAGCTATGGCACCGTTGTTTCTTGTTTGCGAGTGCAAAGGTAGTTTAAAAAAATGAAACTGCAAAATTTTATAGAAAAAAGTCGCAATAATTTTTTTTATTCAAAAAAAGTATATACCTTTGCACTCGCAATCGGAAAGTAGCGCAGTTGGTAGCGCACTACGTTCGGGACGTAGGGGTCGGGCGTTCGAGTCGCCTCTTTCCGACTTGGTTAAGGAAGCCTTTCATTCAAAAAGTGAAAGGCTTCCTTTTTTTATCTTATTTCAGTGTCAGAAAGTCGGGAGATTTTTATATTTTTGTTTGCATATTGATCATGTCTAATATTTAAAACCTAATCTTAATGAAAAGAATTGTGAATGCCTGGGTCCTGGCTATGTTATTGCTGGGAGTGGCGGGAGTGTCGGAAGCTAAAAAGAAAGTACCGACAGAAAAGCAGATGGGAGCTTATCTGATGACCTATTTCAAGGATGCAACACATAGCCTGTATATGGCTGTCAGTTATGATGGATATAGTTTTAAGGATGTGAATAATGGAAATCCGGTCCTTTCCGGTGATACACTCGCAGAACAGAGGGGTATCCGTGATCCACATATCTGTCGCGGGCATGACGGCGCTTTTTATGTGACTATGACGGATTTGCATATTTATGCACAGAAAGAGGGATTTAGAGATACGGAATGGGAACGTGATGGTAGAGTGTATGGTTGGGGTAATAATCGTTCGCTGGTATTGATGCGTTCGGAGGATTTGATTCGCTGGACACATCATGTCGTGAGAATCGATAAACTGTTTCCGCAGTGGGCCGGACTAGGGTGTGCCTGGGCGCCGGAGACTATTTATGATGAAAAGTCCGGAAAATATATGATTTATTTTACCATGAGGATGGGTAATGGGGTGAATAAAGTCTATTATAGTTATGCGAATGATGATTTTACTTCATTGGAAACAGAACCTGAGTTGTTGTTTGAGTATCCCGGTGGAAAAAGTTATATAGATGCTGATATTACAAAAGTGGGTGATCAGTATCACATGTTTTATGTAGCCCATGATGGCACGCCGGGTATCAAGCAGGCTGTTTCGGATCGTATCAATGGCGGATATCAGTATATTCCTGATTGGGTGGATCCGGAGGACAAGGCTTGTGAAGCGCCTAATGTATGGAAACGAATTGGTGAGGATAAGTGGGTGTTGATGTATGATTGTTATGGTATTAATCCCCATAATTTCGGTTTCATGGAAACTTCCGATTTTAAGAGTTTTACGTCTTTGGGTCGGTTTAATGAAGAAGGTGGCAAGATGAAAGCTGTTAATTTTTCGATTCCTAAACATGGGGCCGTGATCTGGCTGACGAAGAAGGAAGCTGCACGGCTTGAAAAATATTGGAAGAATAAAGGGAAGGATAAAAAATAACGAAAAATGGAAAATCCCCGCTGTAGATGGTTTGCAGCGGGGATTTTTTTATGTCAATTAAAATAGGTTTACAAGTTTTTTATTTCATCCAGATTATGTTGGATGTCTGCGTCTGTCAGTTCGTAATTGGTAAGGTTACCGGCCAGATATTGGTCGTAGGCGCTCATGTCGATCAAGCCGTGTCCGGAAAGGTTGAAGAGAATAACTTTTTCTTCGCCTGTTTCCTTGCATTTTTTGGCCTCATTGATTGCGGCCGCAATGGCATGGCAGGATTCCGGTGCGGGGATGATACCCTCTGCTTTGGCAAAAAGACAACCTGCGTCAAAGGATTCCAGTTGCTGGATGTCGGTAGCTTCCATCAGATTGTCTTTCAGAAGCTGGGATACGATGACACCGGCACCATGATAACGAAGACCGCCTGCATGTATATTGGCAGGGGCGAAGTTATGGCCGAGTGTGAACATTGGTAACAATGGGGTATAGCCGGCTTCGTCTCCATAGTCGTATTGGAATTTGCCGTGAGTCAGTTTAGGACATGAGGCAGGTTCGGCAGCGATGTAACGTGTTTTTTTGCCTTCCAGGATGGTGTGTCTCATGAAGGGGAAACAGATGCCGCCGAAGTTGGAACCTCCTCCGAAACATCCGATAATGATATCCGGGTATTCACCGGCCATTTCCATTTGTTTTTCAGCCTCAAGACCGATAACGGTCTGATGAAGGGTGACGTGGCTTAATACAGATCCCAGTGTGTATTTGCAATTCGGGGTTGTGCGTGCCAGTTCGATAGCTTCGGAAATGGCGGTACCTAAGGAGCCCTGATGATTGGGGTATTTGGTCAGAATGTCTTTACCGGCTCTAGTTGACATGGAAGGTGACGGAGTGACCTGTGCACCGAATGTCTGCATGATGCTGCGGCGGTAAGGTTTCTGTTCATAGCTGATTTTAACCTGATAGACTGCGGCTTCCAGGCCAAATACTTTGGCTGCATAGGATAGAGCGGCTCCCCACTGTCCTGCGCCGGTTTCTGTGGTGATGTTGGTTACGCCTTCCTGCTTGCAGTAATAAGCCTGTGCCAGTGCAGAATTCAATTTGTGAGAACCGATAGGGCTGACACTTTCGTTCTTGAAATAGATATGGGCAGGTGTGCCTAATGCTTTTTCAAGTCCGTATGCGCGAACGAGCGGTGTGCTGCGGTAGTATTTGTACATTTCTCTTACAGGCTCTGGAATTTCGATCCAAGTGTCTGTCTGATTGAGTTCCTGTCTGCAAAGTTCTTCTGCAAAGATTGGGTAGAGGTCTTCCGGTTTAAGCGGTTCTTTGGTCTTCGGATTCAGTGGAGGCATGGGCTTGTTGACCATGTCTGCCTGAATGTTGTACCAGTAACGTGGGATGTCATCCTCTGCGAGAAAATATCTTTTTCTTTTTTCCATGGTAATTGTATATTGTTAGTTATATTTGCAATATTCTGTATTTGCGTTTTGCAAATATACGTTTTATTTTTCAAAATAGTTAGAAAAAGAATAAAAATGTGACATTTGTCTTTTTTGACCTGTTGTTCGGGAATAAGGGCTGCTGTTGATTGTTAAATTTATGGGGTATTGTTTTTCATGATGGGGTATGCGTTCTTCAGAAGGAGTTAGGGCTTTTATAAATGCATAAATATTCATTATATACAAAATAATGAATATGTGTATTTGCTTGTTTTTAAGTATATATGATACTCTGTTTGCATTAATCCGAAAAATAAATTGCATAAATATGTGATGTAATGAAGATAATTATCTATCTTTGTGCTGCTGTTAAAAATGACGAAGTGATATGAAGGATAAAACATCTCGCCTGGAAGTTATTAAGATGATCGTGTCGCATCAGGCTATCGGCAGTCAGGAAGAATTGCTGAGGGAAGTTGACAAGGCTGGCTTTCCGGTGACACAGGCTACATTGTCCCGTGATCTTCGTCAGTTGAAAGTGTCGAAGACTTCAACACCTTCTGGCAAGTATGTGTATGCATTGCCTAATTCGCCTCATTATAAAAGAGTGTCAGAGCAGGTGTTGCAAGGGGTGGTTCGTTCCTGGGGCGTACGGTCGGTTAAATTTTCCGGCCAACTGGCAGTTGTGCATACATTGCCGGGGCATGCGAGTCCTATTGCTTATGAAATAGATAACCGCAGGCTGGAAGAAATCATAGGTACGATAGCTGGTGATGATACAATCATTCTGGTGCTTGCCGAAGGTGTTACTCATGAGCGGGCGTTGACCTGTCTTACAGAAATCGTACCTGAATTGGCGCAGTTGCGATAGTGAATTATAAGAAAAGAAATATAAAATAATATCCGTAAAGAAGAGTGAGAATGGAAAATCAAGAGTATGATGACGGCATCAGAGTAATGGTAGCTGACGCAAGTCATGAGAAGTATGTGGATCAGATTTTGACGACTATTACAGATTCGGCCCGTAAACGCGGTTCGGGAATAGCATCACGTACACATGAATATTTGGCTACAAAGATGAAAGAGCGGAAGGCTGTCATTGCGCTGAGCGGTGAAGGCGAGCAGGAAGAGCTGGCCGGATTCTGCTATATTGAAAGTTGGGGTAATAAGACGTATGTGGCGAATTCCGGTCTGATTGTGGTGGAAAAATTCCGGCGTCATCATTTGGCAACCCGCATTAAACAGACGGCTTTCACTTTGTCACGTCTGAGATGGCCTCATGCCAAACTCTTTGGACTGACCAGCCAGGCAGCTGTGATGAAAATCAATACAGCCTTGGGATATGTGCCTGTCACTTTTGCGGAACTGACTGATGATGATGCTTATTGGAAGGGATGTGGTACACCGGAGCATCCTTGTTGTATCAATTATGATATTTTGCAGCGTACCGGGCGTAAGTATTGTGTTTGTACTGCCATGCTGTATGATCCGGAGCAGCATCCTAATGAAGAGCTGCCGGTTCAGCTTCCGGAAGACGTGGTGAAGATGGCACGTGAAGCAGCAGCGAAGAACATGAGATAAACCGTCGGTCAGGATATTAATAACAGATAATAAATAAAAAAACAAAATATAACTATGGCAAAAAAAGTAGTGGTAGCGTTCAGCGGAGGTCTGGACACGTCGTATACCGTCATGTATCTGGCAAAAGAAAAAGGATATGAAGTTTATGCAGCTTGTGCCAATACGGGTGGATTCAGTGAAGAGCAGTTGAAAACCAATGAGGAGAACGCTTATAAACTGGGCGCAAAGGAATACGTGACATTGGATGTGACAAAGGAGTATTATGAAAAGAGCCTGCGTTACATGATCTACGGTAATGTGTTGCGTAATAACTGTTATCCGATTTCAGTGTCATCAGAGCGTATTTTCCAGGCTATGGCCATTGCACGCTATGCCAATGAAGTAGGTGCGGATGCTATTGCCCATGGTTCAACCGGTGCAGGTAATGACCAGATTCGTTTTGACATGACTTTTCTGGTAATGGCTCCTGGTGTGGAAATCATTACATTGACCCGCGACAATAACCTGAGTCGTCAGGAAGAAGTGGATTTCCTTAATAAGCATGGATTCTATGCAGACTTTACCAAACTGAAATATTCTTATAATGTTGGTATATGGGGAACTTCAATCTGTGGCGGCGAGATTCTCGACAGCAAACAGGGATTGCCTGAAAGTGCTTATCTGAAGCATCCTACCAAGACAGGAACAGAATTGCTCCGTATCGGTTTCAAGAAAGGAGAAATCAGTTCGGTCAATGGCGTGGAATATGATGACAAGATCAAGGCCATACAAAAGATTGAGGAGATAGGTGCTGCCTATGCCATCGGTCGTGACTGTCATGTGGGTGATACGATCATCGGTATCAAAGGCCGTGTAGGATTCGAGGCTGCGGCTCCTATGCTGATTATCGGTGCACACCGTTTCCTTGAAAAATACACATTGAGCAAATGGCAGCAGTATTGGAAGGAGCAGGTTGCCAACTGGTATGGTATGTTCCTGCATGAAAGCCAGTATTTGGAGCCGGTGATGCCGGACATCGAGGCTATGCTGACCAGTTCACAGCGTAATGTCAACGGTGAGGTTACTCTCGAACTCCGCCCGTATGGCTTCTCAACGGTGGGTGTAGATTCTCCGGATGATCTGGTGAAGAACAAGTTCGGTGAATACGGTGAGACGCAGAAAGGTTGGACTGCAGAGGATGCCAAAGGTTTCATCAAGGTCACTTCAACACCGTTGCGTCTGTATTATGCTAACCATAAGGACGAGGAACGTATTAAATAAAATAAATCATTTGGGTAATGGCGAATAATAACAGGAAAATGGAACGCCCTAGAAAAGACCGTATGTTGGGCGGAGTCTGTGCAGCAATAGCCAATTTCTTTGGCTGGGATTCCACGTTGGTGCGTATTGTTTATGCTTTACTGACGGTATTTACGGCATTTTCGGGGATTATCGTTTATTTTATTCTGCTTCTGATTATTCCTGAGGAGCCCAACAGATTTCTAGGAAAATGATAAAAGTAGGAATTATAGGAGGAGCCGGCTATACGGCCGGCGAACTCTGCCGTATATTATTAAATCATCCGGAGGCTGAGATCGTATTCATCAACAGTTCGAGCAATGCCGGTAATAAGATTACTGATGTACACGAAGGACTGTACGGTGATACTGATCTGACCTTTACTGATCAGTTGCCTTTGGATGAGGTGGATGTGATATTCTTCTGTTTTGGTCATGGCAAGAGCGAAGAATTTCTGCGTGAGCATGAAGTTCCGGCTCATGTGAAGATCATTGATCTGGCACAGGATTTCCGTCTGGCTGCGCCTGGTAACGATTACGTTTACGGTTTGCCTGAACTGAACGGTGAGGCCATCAGACAGGCGGCTCATGTGGCTAATCCCGGATGTTTTGCCACTTGTATACAACTTGGCTTGTTGCCGTTGGCCAAAGCCGGATTGCTTAAGGCAGATGTCGCTGTCAATGCCATAACCGGAAGCACGGGTGCGGGTGTAAAGCCTGGTGCTACGACACATTTCAGCTGGCGAAACAACAATATGAGCATTTACAAGGCTTTCAGTCATCAGCATGTGCCTGAGATCAAGCAGTCGCTCCGACAGTTGCAGCCTGATTTCTGTAGTGAGATTGATTTCATACCTTATCGCGGTGATTTTGCACGGGGTATATTTGCAACAGAAGTCGTCCGTGTGGATGAGGCTTTGCCGGTAGAGGAGGTTGTGGATCTGTATAAGAAGTTCTATAGTGAAGCGGCTTTTACTCATTATGTAGATAAGGCTATTGATATGAAACAGGTAGTCAATACCAATAAGGCATTGGTACACGTGGATAAGTACGGTGACAAATTGTTGGTGACATCTACTATCGACAACTTGCTCAAGGGAGCCAGCGGACAGGCCGTGCAGAACATGAATCTCATGTTTGGTATAGATGAAACAGCCGGACTGAAACTTAAAGCGGGCGGATTTTAAAATTAAAAGTAAGAACAATGAATCTATTTGATGTATATCCTCTCTTTGACGTCAATATCGTCAAGGGAAAAGGTTGTCACGTATGGGACGACAAAGGTCAGGAATATCTTGATCTTTATGGCGGTCATGCCGTCATCAGTATCGGCCACTGTCATCCTCATTATGTAGAAATGATGAGCAGACAATTGCAACAGTTGGGATTCTACAGTAACTCTGTGGTCAACAAGTTGCAGGTAGAGTTGGCCGAACGCTTGGGTAAGGCCAGCGGTTATGAGGATTATCAGTTATTCCTCATCAATTCCGGTGCAGAAGCGAATGAGAATGCACTCAAACTGGCCAGTTTCTATAATGGCCGTACGCGTGTACTTTCTTTTAAGAAGGCATTTCACGGTCGTACTTCATTGGCTGTTGAGGTAACCCAGAATCCTAAAATCATAGCTCCGATCAATAATAATGGCCATGTGACTTATTTGCCGATCAATGATCTTGACGCCTTTAAGCGTGAACTGGCCAAAGGAGATGTCTGTGCGGTCATTGTGGAATGTATTCAGGGTGTAGGTGGTATCCGTGTGGTTACGCCCGAATTCCTGCAAGGGTTGCGTAAGGCCTGTGATGAAACCAACACTGTATTGATCTGTGATGAAATCCAGTGCGGTTATGGACGTAGCGGAAAATTCTTTATGCACCAGTATCTGGGTGTAAAGCCTGATCTGATCACTGTAGCCAAAGGAATCGGTAATGGTTTCCCGATGTCAGCTGTACTTATTGCGCCGAAATTCAAACCGGTATATGGACAGTTGGGAACCACATTCGGTGGCAATCATCTGGCTTGTACGGCAGCGTTGGCCGTGCTTGATGTAATGGAAGACGAGCATCTGGTAGAGAATGCAGCCAGTGTAGGGCAATATTTGTTGGATGAACTGCAGAAGGCAAAGTTGCCGCACGTGGCCGAGGTTCGTGGACGCGGTTTGATGATAGGAGTGGAATTGGATATACCTTATAAGGAAGTCCGTAACAAGCTCCTTTTTGAGGAACACTGCTTCACAGGATGCAGCGGAACCAATGTGTTGCGTCTGTTGCCGCCTTTGTGTTTGACGAAAGATGAGGCTTCCGACTTCCTTACACGTCTTGAACGGGTTCTGAAAGGTTAAAAACTTTAACCGTTCCGGAAAAGAATACAGATGAGAATATGATGTATAACAAATAGTTTGAGCCGCAGCTTAAGGGTTGTCGGCTCATCCGTTTTTTAATATATAAAGAGATGAAAATAACTATTATCGGCGCGGGTAATATGGGTGGTGCCATAGCCCGTGGATTGGCAAAAGGTTCTTTGGTGAATGTGGAAGACATAACTGTGGCAGATCCTAACAAGAAGTGTCTGGATCAATTGGCTGAAGAATATCCTGCCATGAAAGTGATGAACGACAACCGTGAAGCAGTAAAGAATGCGGATATGGTTCTGTTGGCTGTAAAACCGTGGTTGGTTCAGCCTGTCATAGATGATATCAAGAATGTGTTGGATTATAATCAGATTATTTTTGCTTCCATAGCGGCAGGAATAGGTACTGAACAGTTGTGTCAATATCTGGATCGTGAAGATGGTGAAATGCCTCCTGTGTATTATCTGATTCCTAACACAGCCATTTCAGTCATGAGCGGTATGACATTCATTACTTCTGTTTATTCCACTCCTGAAACAGATGCCAGAATCCTGGCTCTTTTTGATGAGTTGGGTAAGGCCATGTTGGTAGAAGAGAGACTGATAGGAGCCTGCATGGCAATGGCTTCTTGTGGTATTGCCTATGTCATGCGTTATATCCGTGCGGCAACGGAAGGCGGAGTAGAACTCGGACTGTATGCACATGATGCGCAGGCTATCATTATGCAGACCATGAAGGGAGCCGTGGATTTGCTGACGGCAACCGGTAACCATCCTGAGGCGGAAATTGACAAGGTGACTACTCCTGGTGGTATCACGATCAAAGGACTCAATGCCATGGAAGAGGCCGGTTTTACCAACAGTGTGATCAAAGGTCTGAAGGCATCGGTCAAGAAATAAACGATAACGGATGAAGAACAAACAATACAGACGGGTGGCTGTCAAGATTGGCAGTAATGTGCTGACCCGTAAGGACGGTTCGCTTGATATTACACGGATGTCGGCTCTGGTAGATCAGGTAGCAGAGTTGCGTGCTGCCGGTGTGGAAGTGATTCTGATTTCATCAGGAGCTGTGGCCAGTGGCAGAAGTGAGCTGAAGCGGATTGCTTCCCGTAAAATGGACAGTGTAGACCAGCGTCAGCTTTTTTCGGCAGTGGGACAGGCCAAACTGATCAACCGCTACTATGAACTTTTTAGAGAGCATCATATTGCAGTAGGGCAGGTCCTGACCATGAAAGAGAACTTCGGTACGCGTCGCCATTATCTGAATCAGCGTAATTGTATGATGGTCATGCTGGAAAATGGTGTGATTCCCATTGTGAATGAAAATGATACAATCAGTGTGACGGAGTTGATGTTTACGGATAATGACGAACTTTCCGGATTGATTGCCACAATGATGGATGTGCAGGCTCTGATTATCCTGAGTAATGTGGACGGCATTTATAATGGTAAGCCCGGCGAACCCGGTGTGGAAGTCATTCGGGAGGTAGATCCCGATAAGGATTTAAGTGAATATATCCGTACCGAGAAATCCGGTTTTGGACGAGGCGGTATGATGACTAAATGTAATATCGCCCGTAAGGTGGCTGATGAAGGCATAACGGTCATGATTGCCAACGGTAAGCGTGAACATGTCCTGACGGATTTGATTTTCCAGCCTGATACGTTGGTTTTCACACGTTTTATACCGCGAAGCAATGGCGTGTCAAGTGTCAAAAAATGGATAGCGCACAGTTCCGGTTTTGCCAAGGGGCAGATTTACTTGAATGCCAAAGCCGTGGAGGCTGTGTGTGGAGATCGTGCAGTCAGTCTGTTACCCGTAGGTGTGACCCGTGTGGAAGGTGATTTTGAGAAAGATGATCTGGTACGTATTATGTCGCCTGAGGGTAAGGAACTGGGAGTGGGCCGTACGGCTTACGGGAGTGATGAAGCCCGTATGCTGATAGGACACCACGATTGTAAGCCAATAGTACATTACGATTATTTATATTTGGAATAATAAACCGAGCTTCTTTATGTAGAGGCTTTTTATACAAGACATTATGGATCTGACTACAACGTTTGAACGAGTGAAAGCTGCTTCCCGCGGACTGGTGGCACTTTCGGTTGAGAGAGTTAATGACATATTGTGTGCCGTAGCTGATGAGGCTGTCGCGCAGACTGATGAAATTCTGGCTGCCAATGCCAAAGATCTGGCCCGTATGCCGCAGGATAATCCGATGTATGACCGTCTGAAGCTGACACCGGAACGTATAGCCGGTATAGCTGCCGACATGCGCCATGTGGCAGATTTGCCTTCGCCGCTCGGACGTGTTCTGAAGCATACTGTCTTGCCTAACGGATTGGATATATCTCGTGTAAGTGTACCTTTTGGAGTCATCGGTATTATTTATGAAGCACGTCCGAATGTCAGTTTTGATGTGTTTTCACTTTGCCTGAAAGCAGGAAGTGCCTGTGTCCTGAAAGGAGGAAGCGACGCTTATGAATCCAATTTGGCCATTGTGACGCTTATTCATCGTGTACTGGCCCGGTTTGGGGTTGATACGGGAATAGTGGAATTATTGCCGGCAGGAAGAGAGGCTACGGGAGCATTGCTGCATGCGCGCGGATATGTTGACCTTATTATTCCACGAGGTAGTGCAGGATTGATCAATTACGTGCGTGAGAATGCTACGATTCCGGTGATTGAAACCGGTGCGGGAGTGTGTCATACTTATTTTGATGAGGCTGCTGATCTGGAGAAAGGAAAGGCCATTGTCAATAATGCCAAGACGCGACGTGTAAGTGTGTGCAATGCTCTAGACTGTCTGGTCATACATGCCGGTCGTTTGGCTGATCTGCCTTTGCTTTGTGCTCCCTTGGTTGAAAGTCGTGTTAGGATTGAGGCTGATGAGCGGGCTTATGCCGTGTTGAAAGGACACTATCCGGATGAGTTATTGAATCCTGCCACTGAAAAGAGTTTCGGAACAGAGTTCCTGAGTTATGCTATGGCTGTCAAGACGGTAGATTCGCTTGACGGAGCTCTTGAGCATATTGCTCTTTATGGATCGGGACATAGCGAGTGTATAGTTACAGAGGATCAGGAAGCGGCTGATCGTTTCCTCCTGTATGTGGATGCTGCTTGTGTATATGCCAATGCGCCTACTTCTTTTACGGATGGTGCACAGTTTGGGTTGGGGGCAGAAATCGGCATCAGTACGCAAAAACTGCATGCCCGCGGACCTATGGCACTGGAAGAGATCACCACTTATAAATGGTTGATCAGAGGAAATGGACAGGTGCGTCCGAAATAATGATGTTGTTAATCTTAAAATAACAGATATATGAGAGTATTTCAGAATGTAGAAGATCTTGGTGATCTTAATTTAGCCTTGAAGGAGGCTTTCGAAGTAAAGAAAGACCGTTACCAGTATCAGGAACTGGGCCGTAATAAAACCGCGTTGCTTATTTTTTTCAATAACAGCTTGCGTACACGTCTCAGTACGCAGAAGGCTGCCATGAATCTGGGCATGAACGTGATTGTGTTGGATGTCAATCAGGGTGCTTGGAAACTGGAAACAGAACGTGGTGTGATTATGGATGGTGACAAGAGCGAACACTTGCTTGAGGCCATTCCGGTAATGGGGTGTTATTGTGACATCATTGGTGTGCGTTCATTTGCCACTTTTGAAAGCCGTAAGGATGATTATGAGGAAAAGATATTGAATCAGTTTATCAAGTATTCCGGTAAACCGGTCTTTTTCATGGAGAGTGCTACGGTACATCCTTTACAGAGTTTTGCTGACCTTATCACTATTGAGGAGTATAAACGTACGCAGCGTCCAAAGGTTGTGCTTTCGTGGGCGCCCCATCCAAAGGCCTTGCCGCAGGCCGTACCCAACAGTTTTGCCCAATGGATGAATGCCGCAGATGTTGATTTTGTCATTACTCATCCCGAAGGTTATGAACTGGATCCGAAGTTTGTTGGTAATGCCCGTGTGGAATACGATCAGATGAAGGCATTTGAGGGTGCTGACTTTATCTATGCCAAGAACTGGAGTTGTCCGGGAGTAACCCGTCCGGAGGATTACGGAAAGGTTTTGAATAAGGACATGGGCTGGACCGTAGATGCTGCCCACATGGCTGTGACCAATAACGCTTTCTTTATGCATTGTCTGCCGGTACGCCGTAATATGATTGTGACAGACGAAGTGATTGAAAGTCCGCAGTCATTGGTGATTCCGGAAGCGGCCAACCGTGAGATTTCAGCTACAGTAGTACTGAAACGCATGTTGGAGTCGTTATAATGTAGTAAAAAAGAGATGTCATTATGATTATCCGTTGCTGTTTCATATTCATGTTACGGCAGCGGATTTTTACTTTTAACAGCGATTTAAGGAGAATGTCTGTAAGTAATATCTGATGTGTTAAAAACTGGCAGCATTCAATTGCTTTATAAAAAATGTCTTTATTATGAGTCTTGTTTTTGACGTGTTGGCCATGCTTTGTTATAGTGTGGTTTATTGTATGGAGTTTATCGGTATAGTGAGGGAGGCGTAGCCTTTTATCTGGTCCTGTTGGGGATGTTATGGTTGACTGTATGGAGTATCCGTCATTGGGATTTTTACAAAAATATCAGCCTTTTCATAAAGAAACGTTTGGGGCGTAGCGAGAAAGTTTTTTCGGTGTGTTGCGCACTGTTTTTTACGGGGGCGATGTCTTACTTGTATTTTGTGGGAGGAGTAGAGATCGGTTGGTGGATGATAGTAGCCCTGGTGGGCTTCTGGTGCTCCATGCTGTCCTGTTTCTTTCGGTAACCGGTTTATATTTATAGTCATCAGTAAAGTATGGCGGTTTGTTTCAATAAGCAAACCGCCATGTTTTTGAACCGTCAAAAGTCTGTATCGTAAAAGTAAGACTGTCTCCCTTTTGCGGAGCAAGAACCGGGAGAGGCAGGCTGGCATAGACGGTTGTGGAGTAAGCATACGGATCGTCGGCCTGATTATGAAAAAGTGACAGATGAATGGTACGTCCATAAGAAGTCTGCGTAACGGAATCTGTCCGGTAACCCCATTCTTGTTTTCCACCCTGTGTTTTAGGAGTGAGTTGCATGTTGATATAATAAGAACTGCGCCAGACTGCAGTTACTCCGGTAGGATCTGTTCCAGCGGTGTCTTCTGTATCTTTATGGGATAATATTTCAACTGCTGACAAGCGGTAGACTTTGGCTAAAGGCAAGGTATCGCTATATTCTCCGGTCGGTTCATAACCGCAAACGACGCGGTAGACAGCATCTGCTTGCAGTTCTTTTACTGGAGAACTAATAGCATAGATCTTCTGACTGTCTGTTGTAAAACGGATTCCTTTGCCTTCATGGTCAGATTGAAGTTCTGCAAATTCTGTAATGATGGAGGGATAAACGTATTGATCCTCTTCTTTCTGACAGGCTGTAAGGAGGGTGAAGAAGATAAAAAAGCCGCAGGCTTTCGCACTCCATTTTCTGGATAGATGGAAGTGGCGGAAGCTTGCGGATATCTTTTTGTCTGGATGTTTCATTTCAGGATAACTGGCAGGCTTTTTCATAATTGAATACCGGATTGGCGTACATCGTGAGTAGTCTTTCACGCAGGAATGCCGTATCTGGTTGGGAAAGCTGGACTTTTTCTATCCGGCTTTGGATATACGCTTCAAAACGGTCCTTTTCTTCCTGAGAATAGTTCGCCTCATGTGTATGCGTGTCGTGCAGGAGATCTGCTGCTACATAATTGCCGGGGAAGAGCGTATAGCTACGGTGGATTTCATGATCAATATGAGTCGCAATAGCCGTGAAAAGTTCTGTTTTTGGCATATCGGCAGGCAGAGTGTCCAACCAGTCATTGATTTCTCCGGCCATACGGAAGCAGATTTTACCTTTGTAACCGAAAATACCGGTTTTCATGTTTTCGAGATCATCAGCCGGACTTTTCTTGAAACCTGCAATATCGCGTTTTTGTTGGAACTCCTGTGCCTTGAGATAGTCACAGGGATCATATTCGTATGAAAGTGCGGTTGGAACAAGATGCATGGCTTTGAGTCGTTCGATGATGGAACCTTCTCCTCCCATGGCCATCATTTTAAGGATGGAATCCTGTGTGCGGTCATCGGAATCCTTGGCACGTCCTTCACGCTGGGCTATCCATATATTTTCGTGTTTGGTGCCGATGGCGTAGTGCATGTAACGGCTTAGACGTGTGCTGGATCTGAGAATCTCACGCATGGAAATGCCACGCTGTACGATGAAGGACTTGTTGACACGAACGAGTTTTCTGATCCATGGTCGTATGAGCAGGTTGTCACCGATAGCTATTTCTACCGTATTGTTGAAATGATGATCGAGCAAGGCAATTGAGAGAAACGCAGAGTCGATAACAATATCGCGGTGGTTGGTGATAAAGGTATACGATTTTGTCTTGTCTGTTATAGTGTCACAATCAAGCGTAAATCCGTCACTCAGTTGCGCAACGAGTTTTTTCAACAGAGGATAGAAGAATGTTTTTTGCACATCCAGATTAGTCTTGCATTGTCTTAATGCCTGGCAGGCTTGTTCGAACGGCATTTCGGGAACGGCTGCTGCAACGACCTGACGGAACTCCTCGTCAGCAATCAGTTCTTCGAATATTTCAGGAAGCTCTTCCGGATCATACGGCCGGATCTCGTCGAATTCTTCGGGTGTACGCATAGCGATAGAGGTTTAAAAGGTTAATAGATTCAGAAATCATGTATTTTTATGTGCCGGGCTGCACGGTATTATTCCGTGCGGCCCAGTTTGTCTTCTATGATATCGGTCAGGACATTTTTCATGTCCAGTCCGGCAGCCTTGACCTGTTGTGGAATGAAACTGGTAGCTGTCATGCCAGGAGTGGTATTGATCTCCAACATATTGACTTTTTCGGTAGTTTTTCCTTCACTGTCAGTCTTCTTCGTAATGATATAGTCAATACGGATCAGTCCGCTGCATCCTAAAATGTCGTAAATGGCAGAAGTGATGAGTCTGACTCTTTCTGCTGTTTCGGCAGACAGACGTGCAGGGGTAATTTCCTTGACCTGTCCGTTGTATTTGGCGTCATAGTCGAAAAATTCGTTGCTGGTTACCACTTCCGTGATAGGTAAAACCACTTCTTTTTCTTTGGTTTTATAGCATCCGCAGGTAATTTCTGTACCAGCCATGAAAGACTCGATCATTACTTCGTCGCTTTCGTTCATGGCTTTGCTGATGGCAGACCGGATGTCTTCTGCCTTTTTGACCTTGGTTACGCCAAAACTGGATCCTCCGGCATTGGGCTTGACAAAACAGGGAAGTCCGATCTTTTGGGTAATTTCATCGTCAGTGACCAGATTTTCAAATCCTTTTCTGACAACCATACTTTCGCTGACACTGACTCCGAATCCCTTGAGGTATTGGTTGAGTGTGAATTTGTTGAAAGTCATGGCTTCTACAAGAACGTCGCTGGTAGAGTAAGGTAGATGAATCAGGTCAAAATAACCCTGAAGGATACCGTTTTCACCGGGCGTGCCATGTATGGTAATGTAAACAAAGTCTGGACGTATACGTTGTGTGCCGCAGTTGAAACTGAAATCGTTCCGGTCAACGGTGGCTGTGGTGCCGTCTGCTAGTCTGGCTGTCCAGTCATTGCCTTTTATTTCGATAATATAGGGTTCGTAAAGATCCTTGTCGATGAAAGAATAGATGCCCTCGGCGCTCCGGAGTGAAACGTCGTGTTCGGAGGAATCACCTCCGGCTGCGATAGCGATAATCTTTTTCATTTTCTTTTTGCCTTGTTTGAGTTTATTTATCTGTATATGAATGTCTTTATTTGTGTGTATGTGCTTTTATTGCGTGATGACCGATGTTTTTCAGGCATTTTTGTTGTCTGATGAGGTCATGTAGTTTCGCCATTTGTCCAGCAGAAGGGCCATGTCTTCGGGAATAGGGCAGGAGAAGTCCATTTGCTCTCCGGTGCGCGGATGTGCGAATCCGAGTGTCCTTGCATGCAGGGCCTGCCGTGGACAGGTTTCAAAGCAGTTTCTGATGAATTGCCGGTATCGTACAGTGTTGGTGCCTCGCAGAATTTCGTTACCTCCATATCTTTCGTCGCTGAAGAGGGGGTGTCCGATGTGTTTCATGTGAGCACGGATCTGATGCGTACGTCCGGTTTCGAGTCTGCATTCCACGAGAGTGACGTATCCCAGGTTCTCTATTACGCGATAATGTGTAACGGCATGTTTGCCTATACCACTGTCTGGCGGGAATACGGCCATTTGCATGCGATCCTGCGGATGTCGGGCGATGTTGCCTTCAATTCGTCCGCATGGTTCATCGAAACGGCCCCATACAAGTGCGTTGTATAGCCGTCGTGTGGTCTTATCGTAGAACTGTCTGCCAAGAGCGGTTTTGGCTTCTGGTGTTTTGGCAGCAACGATCAGTCCGGACGTATCTTTGTCTATACGGTGCACAAGTCCTACGTCGGGGTCATCGGGATCATAGTCCGGATTATCTCTCAGATGCCAGGCAATAGCGTTTACCAATGTTCCGGTGTAGTTGCCGCATCCGGGATGTACGACCATTCCGGCTGGCTTGTTGATGACCAGAACGTCATCGTCTTCGAATACGATGTCCAGCGGAATGTCCTGCGGTATGATGTGGCCTTCGTACTTGGGCCTTCCCATGAGGATGGTTATCTCGTCGGCCGGTTTGACCTTATAACTGCTTTTGACCGGTTTGCCGTTGACGCGTATCCCACCGGCTTCAGCCGCTTTTTGCAGTCTGTTGCGTGATATGCCGGAAAGTTGTGAAGCCAGGAAACTGTCTATTCGGAGTGGTGTCTGCCCGCGGTCGGCCGTGATTCTGAAGTGTTCGTAGAGTTCTTCGTCATCATGGTTGTCGCTTGTCATGTTTATAGGCTCTTCCGTATCGTAGTCGTGATCAGTCGTGTATATGTCGTTCATTCTGCGAGTAAGTCGTTTTCGTTGATATTTTCCAGAGGAATTTCTGATGTTCCGTCATTGATGATATATTCATCAGAGTCGTTGACGAAGTTTGTTGAATCATTTTCTTCGTAGCCTTTGCCGACGACGAGGGTAATCCATGCGTCGGAAGGAATGCGTTGTCCGGTATTGACGATGCGTCCGTTGCATTTGACATTATACACCCAGTCTTTTTCTCCGTCTATATATTCACTTGGGGTGAGTCTGAGTCCCAATGCTTCCAGTCTGGCACGTGCCTGCCGTGCAGAACTGTTGTCCGCTATGTCAGGCATGCTGATGGTTGGCTTTTGGGCTGTATTGATGACCAGATAGATTTCTCTTCCGGGCTTTACCTTCTGTCCGGCCCTTGGTGTCTGTTCCGTAACGGTGGAGGCTGGTAGAGCAGCATTATAGGAAGAATCAGTTACGACGGCTACCAAGTCCTGTCTGGCAAGTATCTGGGTAGCATTGTCAAGTGAAATACCGGATATGTTGGGCACCTCGATCTCAATGTTGTGCAGCGTGTATATCTGTAGTCCTTTCCATACGCCTACTGCTACTGCTGCCACGACCAGAGCCATGGCTGCCAGATTACACCAGATAATTTTGCTGGTGATTTTGCTCAGGAATTCTTTAATGGTCATAATCTGATAGATAAATGGAATGATAATTTGAAAGGCAAAGATACAAATAAAAACAGAAAAGAAGTAAGGACGACCTTACTTCTTTTCTGTTTTTTGTCAAGAGACTTGCTCTAATTTTTATTTGCCATGTTTTTCGTCTGATACAGTCAGCTTCTTGCGGCCTTTAGCACGACGTGAAGCCAAAACCTTACGACCGTTGGCAGTGGTCATTCTCTGACGGAAACCATGTTTGTTTTTTCTCTTTCTGTTGTGGGGTTGAAATGTTCTTTTCATCGTTATCTTGCTTTTTATTGTTGTTTCTTAGTCTAACGGGGTGCAAAAATAGGGATTTTCTTTCAATAAAACAAGAGATAACTCATTTTTACACAAAAGTTTTATGATTTTTTCCTAAAAAACATTACCTTTGCACCAGCAATTATGAATTTTAAGATTCTTAGTCACATAAAAACATTGAAAATACTATTTTATGATTAACGCTCAAGACATTAAAAACGGAACCTGCATCCGTATGGATGGAAAGTTGTATTTCTGTATTGAATTCTTGCATGTAAAGCCTGGTAAGGGTAATACTTTCATGCGTACCAAACTGAAGGATGTGGTAAACGGTTACGTGTTGGAACGTCGTTTCAATATTGGTGAGAAACTTGAAGACGTACGCGTAGAACGTCGTCCTTATCAGTTCCTTTATAAAGAAGGAGATGATTATATCTTTATGAACCAGGAAACTTATGATCAGATCCCTATCATGCACGATCTGATTACAGGTGTAGATTATATGAAAGAAGGTGAAATCGTGGAAGTAGTTACTGATGCTTCTACTGAAACTGTCCTTTTCGCAGAAGTTCCGACTAAGGTTAAGTTGAAAATCACTTATACTGAACCGGGATTGAAAGGTGATACAGCTACCAATACTTTGAAACCAGCTACTGTAGAGACTGGTGCTGAAGTACGTGTGCCGTTGTTTGTGAACGAAGGTGAAACAATTGAAGTTGATACTCGTGACGGTTCATACGTAGGTCGTGTGAAATAATAAATTCTAGCGATTAAATAATATAAAAATGAATAATGGGGTCTATCTCTCCCCGTTATTCATTTTTTTTGTTACCTTTGTTTTCAATGTTTAAACAAATGACAAACGCCCATGAGATATTCTCTGATAATACCGGTTTATAATCGTCCGGATGAAGTGGATGAGTTGTTGCAGAGCCTGACGCAGCAGACGTTTCATGACTTTGAGGTTATTGTGGTAGAAGACGGTTCTCCTTTGCCCTGCAAGGAGATTGTCCGGAAATACCAGTCTGTACTGGATGTCAAATATTTTAGTAAACCGAATTCAGGTCCTGGCCAGACACGTAATTATGGAGCAGAAAAAAGTGTCGGTGATTATCTCATAGTGCTTGATTCTGATTGCATTTTGCCACTCGGTTATCTGCAGGCCGTGGAGGACGAGCTTCAGCACAATCCCTGTGATGCTTTTGGAGGTCCGGATCGGGCGCATAGTTCATTTACGCCCATGCAGAAGGCTATCAGTTATGCGATGACTTCATTCTTTACTACCGGTGGTATACGTGGTGGTAAAAAGAAGATGGATAAGTTTTATCCTCGTTCATTCAATATGGGTGTACGTCGGGAGGTCTATCTCCGGTTAGGTGGCTTTTCAAAGATGCGTTTTGGAGAGGATATCGATTTCAGTATCCGTATTTTCAAGGCAGGTTGCAGTTGCCGACTTTTCCCTGAAGCGTGGGTATGGCATAAGCGACGTACAGACCTGAAGAAGTTTTTCCGTCAGGTTCATAATTCCGGTATTGCGCGTATCAACCTTTATAAGCGTTACCCTGAATCTCTAAAATTGGTTCATTTGTTGCCGATGGTTTTTACTGTAGGAGTCATACTTTTATTGTTGGCTGCTTTGACGGGATGGGTGGGATCAGTGTGGATTTTCCAAATGACGCATGATTATCTTTATGCGCCGGAGATGCCACAATTATTGCCATACGTCACTTGTTTCCGTTTGCTTTCGTGGTTGCCTTTGGTGCCGTTGCTGCTTTTCAGTATACTGATTCTGGTAGATGCGTCTGTCAGCATGCGCAGTTTGTCTATAGGTGTCAGAGCTGTGGCAGCTTCTTTCGTGCAGTTGTTAGGGTACGGTTCTGGTTTCCTGAGAGCCTGGTGGCGGCGCATTGTACTGGGTCAAGATGAATTTTCTGCATTTGAGAAGAATTTCTATAAGTAGGATTCAGGCGGAATGGGGAAGGATAAACTGAATATCAACCAATGGGCTGAGGAAGATCGTCCACGTGAAAAAATGATGTTGAAGGGGGCCGTTTCCCTGTCGAATGCTGAATTGCTGGCGATATTGATAGGTTCTGGAAGTGAGGATGAAACCGCAGTGGAGTTGATGAGGCGGGTATTGGCAGATTGTGGAAATAGTCTGCGAGCCTTAGGGCGGATGTCGATGGAAGAGTTCTGCGGTAATATGGCTGTGCTGGATGAGCAGACCGGAAAACGTAAGATTGAGCGTCGCTATAAGGGATTAGGTCCGGCCAAGGCTGTTACGATTATGGCCGCTTGCGAATTGGCGCGTCGGCGACTTCAGGAAGAAGCGGCAGAAAAACCGGCTATTTTGTCGAGTGATGATCTGTTTGCTTACTTCAAACCGCGTATGCAAGATCTGTCTCATGAAGAATGTTATGCCTTGTTGATGAATCAGGCCTGTAAAGTGACAGATTGCGTACTGATAGGTAAGGGCGGATTAACGGAAACTTCTGTAGACATTCGTCTGGTGTTGCGTGAGGCTTTGATCCGTCAGGCACCTGTAATAGCTCTTGCCCATAATCATCCGTCAGGCAATCCGCGTCCGAGTGCAGATGATAACAGACTGACGGATAAGCTTCAAAAGGCTTGTCAGATGATGAACATACGTTTGATAGATCATATCATAGTAGCTGATGAACGGTATTACAGTTACAGTAATGAGGGACTATTATAGTTTTTTGCAGAATAATTAATGAATAAGAAATATAAAACAAAAATATGGATAACGGAAATACAGAAAAGTTGAAAACAGAAGAACGGGTGATTGAAATTCTCAAAACGGTGTACGATCCGGAAATCCCCGTGAATATCTATGATTTAGGACTTATTTATAAAATAGATCTCAAGGAAGATGGTTCGTTAAGCGTGGATATGACGCTTACGGCACCCAACTGTCCGGCTGCTGACTTTATTGTGGAAGACGTACGTGAGAAACTGGAAAGTATAGACGAAATCAAGGCTGTGGAAGTCAATCTGGTTTTTGAACCTGAATGGGACAAGGACATGATGACCGAAGAGGCTAAAATGGAACTGGGATTTTTATAATGAAGAATGTATATTTCCTTTCTGATGCCCATTTGGGTTGCCGGGCCATACCGCACGACCGCACGCGTGAGCGTCGTCTGGTAAATTTCCTGGATAATATTAAGGATAAGGCATCTGCTGTTTATTTACTGGGTGATATTTTCGATTTCTGGTATGAATATCGGACTGTGGTTCCACGGGGATATACCCGCTTCCTGGGCAAACTCAGTGAATTGACCGATCATGGTGTAGAAGTTCATTTCTTTACCGGAAATCATGATATCTGGTGTGGGGATTATCTGGAAAAGGAATGTGGCGTGATTCTTCATCGCGATCCGCTTACCGTTGAGTTAGGCGATAAGGTATTCTTGCTGGCTCATGGAGACGGTTTGGGCGATCCGGACCGTAAGTTCCGTTTGTTAAGGGCGTTTTTTCATAACCGCACCTGCCAGCGCTTGTTTTCCTGTCTGCATCCGCGTTGGGCTATGTCCTTTGGCTTGAAATGGGCTGCCCATAGCCGTCTTAAGCATGAACGGGAGGGCGGAGAGCCGCCTTATATGGGAGAAGATAAGGAGTATCTGGTAAAGTATGCCAAAGAATATATGAAAACGCATCATGACATCAATTATTTCATATTCGGTCACCGGCATATTGAACTGGATCTGATGTTGAGCCGTCATAGCCGTCTGTTGATACTGGGTGACTGGATTACACTTTTTACCTATGCCGTATTTGATGGTGAGCACCTTTTTATGGAGAATTACATAGAGGGGGATACGATCCTTTAATTGATTAAAATATAAAAAATATGAATGACATATGGTACTGAGACTTTTTCACACAGTTCCATATGTCACTTCCTTTATAAGAACTCTAAGAATATTGTGTGTTATGGCATGAGCTGTTTCTTGCCATTTATAATATATATGTGTGGTTTTGTTATAGTGTGTATATTGGCATCTATTTTTCGTCCACTCAGATCATAAATCCCTGTTTTTTCAATATCAAATGGCTTTTTTGAATTTTCTATGGAAGAGGGAAGTTCAGCTCCTAAATAATAAAGTTCAAAGTTGTCAATTACTGTCCAGTTTGAGGCCGGTAAAGTTGTTTGCTTTTTTACGCCTATTTGGAGTTTTCCGTTTGTTACTTTAACTAAAAGTTTGTTCTTATATAAATTGGATGAGAACATTGCAGACGCACCAATAAGCGATGAAGGGATAGTGCCGCTTATGGTATGGTCTGCATCAGTAGAAGGAATTGAACTGTGATTCTGATGTTCAAAAATAGACATAAGTGGTGTTTGTTCGTCATTGGCATAAATATAAGCCTGGAGCTTTTCTGTACCTTGGAGCCTGTTATTTGAAGCGGCAGTTGCCGATCCGTGACGGTAGAATCCCTGTACGCGGAGTTCATAAACACCATTAGGAATGTCTGTGATTGTCTGGTTGATATTGAAACTTTCGGATGGAGCCTGTATGCATTGGTTCGTTACGTCACCGCCTTGTTCATACGAGCCATTCCAGTTTTTGTCTATTCGAGTGTCATTACGTCCGAAGTTAGCTCCTTTGATCAGGAATGTGGCATCTGCCGGTGTTTCGGCGTTAGCATCGGTAAATGCAGCAATTAAATCGCTTTTTCTTAGAATACGCCAATGTGTAGCTTCGGACTGGTCGGAAATCAGATTGGTAGATATAACATCACTTCCAGCTGTAGCCCCCCAGTATAGCGTGCCAAGAGCTTTAAGTGTACAAGTTGATGAATCGATCATTTCAATGGTAAATTCAGTTGTAGCAGCATCTGCATAGCCATTGGCTCCTAGATAATGATTACCTCCCCTGTTATCAATATGTGTATTAAAAATGAATTTTCCATTGGGAAGTTTTATCGGATATAGATCTAAGGGATGTTCGCTTAGGATGGCTTGGGTTCCCCAACTGTTGCCGACGTTCAGGAATTTCCCGTTTTTTTTGTTTTGCAGATATATGGCTCCTTCATTATAGAAATTATTGTCAATCTCCTCTGCAGAAACGAATTTATTACCAAAATAGGTGACATTAGCATTATCTATTCCCATCCATTGATAATTCTTTTTCTTTGAACGGATACCGAACCGAAGTTTACCGTCTTTTACGTGTACAGTGACAGAATAATATTCTGGTATGGATGAAGTGACTTGACATTCTGCTTCATTGGCAAAGATACATACAGCATCATTGTCTTCAGTTGCTCCGGAAATAAGGGCACTTCTGAATGCTGCGGCGGTAAAGCGATAAGTTCCGTTGGGTAGGTCAAGTTCCTGATATATGTCGCCTATAAAGGATTTGGAATCCCAATTCTCATAGTAGTTTCCGGTAATGGCACCAGTTTGATTGGATGCAATTTTTTGATTGACAGCTTGTGAAGTGCAAGTCCATCCGGATGTGGCATAATCAAATCCTGCATTGAGTACTACAACATTTGCCGGATTGTCTATTTTGTATTCATGTCTGTATTGCATGACTGTACGTAGTTCATCGCCACTGTCATCTACTGTGAACAGAACAGGATGACGCTCAAAACTTTGGTTTGCAAGATCAATATTGCGGTTGCTATGTATAGACATGAGTAACTGTTCCTCGAATGTACGGAACAGCATACCGTGTCCATGATTGTCAGGCGTAATGGGATAGGGCAAATGTGACCAGTTGCCGTCTAACCTTCCATTATCTGAATATGATGCACTTTGGACATAGATTCCTGATCTCCATCCTGTCCATATCATGCCTAGGCGTCCTGTTTGAGTGCGGAAAATGAACGGTCCATCTGTGACAGCGTCAGTATTCCATGCTCGACCATCGCTAGCTTTACATATATGATGTGGATTACCTATAGTACCGGTTAGGTCAGGTTTAAGCTCAATATATTCGATGGCACCGTCTCCGGCCTGTACCCATTCATAGCAATATACCAGATAAAGATGTCCATCCTCTTCCCATAGAGTACCGTCAATGGCCATTTTAGATGCAGGTAAGTATAAATTATCGCTGTTGTCTATTTTCTCATAAGGTCCTTCAGGCTTGTAGCTTTTGAGAATATGTATGCTTCTGCGCGGAAAAGTTGTGCCTTCTGTTGTTGCATTCGGGTTGGTGAAGGTGACTATGTTATAATAGGCCCCATTCTTGTAGTATAATTCGGGTGCCCATATCAGTCCGGGTGATGGTGCCGTGTGATCAATACCTATCCAGGTTATATCTTCTGTATTGAGAGGCCATGCTTGCTTTCTCCATATTTCGAGGTCTGAACTTTTGAATAGTTCGCCGGAAGTCCCTGTCATATAATAATTTTTTGATATGGAATCAGCCATGATAAACGGATCGCTGAGACTGATATCGCTTCTCATCATTTGAGCTTTGACAAAAAGTGTCATCGTAAAGAACAGAATGCTTGTTATTATTGTTTTCATACTATAATATTGATGATTTATAGAATATTTTTATGCAAATTTAATTAATAGCAGATGATATAATGAATGGATGGATTTATAAAAATCGGTCAAAATCACATTTGTGACTGATAATTATAAAGAATGAAAAATTTTAGATATAGCCCGTCACTCAGATTTTCCTTGTTTTTTATAATTTTGTTTTTATATAAGATAAAGCTATATGATGTTCAAGAAAGTTTGCCTATTATTGTTATCTGTCTTTTCATTTCTTTTTTTATTGTCTGATGGGAAACTGAGAGCTTATTCCTATGTCAAACGGTATAGAGTGTCGGATTCTTTTAATTGTCCTGGGGTGACATGTTTGGGGCAAGATTCTTGTGGCTTTGTTTGGATTGGGTCAAATCTGGGCATTACAAGATTTGACGGATGCCATTTCCGTACTTTTCCAATACCTTATAAAGAGGCAGGAGCTTTCAACTGCCAGCCCAAAGTTTTGGCCGTTGATAAGAATAATACTATATGGATTGGTACGATGGTAGGTTTATTTGCCTTTGATATAGAAACAGAGACTTTTTTGTATATAAATGAATTGCTTCCTAAACTTATAACGAAAATATGTGGGATATGGGTGGATGATATAAATACAGGCAGGATTCTGATTACAGATGGAAAAAATGTGTTTGCGCTTACCCGCAATCCGTTAAATGTATCACAAATGAATGAAGATGCAGCCTCTAATCATTTATGCCATTATTATAATGGCAATAGTATGCCAAATGTAGAGGGTATAGACTGGGGAAAATATGGAAACTCCATTACGGCCGTTATGAAGGACCGCGAGGGAGGTGTTTGGGCAGGTACATTTTATGATGGTTTTTATTATTATAGTAGTAAACAACAATATTTTATGCAAACGGAGACTCTAGGTTTGTCTCCGTCAATTGTTAGAAGTGTATGTATTACTGATGGAGGAACCATTTATGTTGGAAGCGAAGATAAAGGTATATTTATATATAATCTTGAAGATCAAAACCTCTATCCCGTAGAAAATTTAAAATGGAATGGGACGTATATCGCCAAGGAAGTTCACTCGCTTGTTGCAGATGGAGATACCTTATGGATCGGGACATCAACAGCGGGTGTTTATTTGATGAGTTTGCGGAAAAAAGAAATTATAGCTCATTTAAGTGAAGATTCTCGGTTGGGATGTAGTCATGTCGTTCAGATGTTTCGCACATCAGATGGAGATATGCTGATTGGCACATTAAATGGATTATATGCTTATGACTCGCAGAATCGTCAATGTGTATTGGTAAAAGGCACTCAAGGGCGTTTTATACATAGTATGGCTCAGTTGGATGATACAAAGGTATGGGTTGGGTCGTTGGGAAGCAGTTTTTGTTATGTCTGCAAGAATGAATCCACGGGAAAATGGAGTGCAAAAGATTTCTCCGGATTTACTTATCCGTGTGTGACAACCATGTTGGTAACTGAGGATAATAGTCTGTTAATAGGTACCGACAATCAGGGTGTGTGGCTCCTTACTTCAGAGTCGTGTAGGAACATCATTACGGGAGAGCAGCTAGGAAGTTCGGTGAATTATATGCTGGAAGATAATCATAATCGTTTGTGGATTACCTCTTTTAATGGATTATTCTGTTATACAAAATTAGGTGAGCAATTAGCTCATTTCACTATGAAAGATGGATTGAAAACCAATTTTTTCAATTATTCTTCAGGAACAATAATTGGGGATAGTCTTGCCCTTATAGGAACTTACGATGGTATGGTAAGATTCAGACCAGATGATTTTGTAGCTATAAATAATCCGTTGATCCCTTATTTCACAAATATAAATATTGGAGGTAAGGATACTGTAGCTACAGATAAATTAGAACTTGATTATAATTCTCCATCTTTTTACATAGATTATTCTGTTCCCACTTATGCTTATCAGAATACCATTTATTATAGATATAAGCTTGAAAATATTGATAAAGATTGGATCGTGGTAAATGATAATTTGCAGCGAATTTTTTTTAGTCATCTGTCTGTTGGAAATTATCGTCTTTTATTGCAGGCCAGTTTTAATCCTGACCATTGGTTTGGTAAAACAATAGCAATGAATATTATTGTGCGGCCTCCGTTCTGGAAAAGCAAGTGGGCATATGTGATTTATATGTTGCTTGCCATTTTGGTGTTTACGATTCTTTTCATTATGTGGCGTCAATATATTGAACGTCGGGATCTTAAACAACAGATTACTAAGTTATTGCAGAATCAAAAATACTTGAGGGTAACTAATGCGACTTCTCCATATGCTATGGTGAAGGAAATTATGCCGCAAAAGATAGAAAATAATTTGTTGGAACGGGTTGATGCTTATCTGGAACTTAATATTTGCAATAGGAATATGTCAGTGGAGATGTTGGCGGAGTATATGAATATGAGTATGAGTACGTTTTATCGTAAGTTGAAAGCTTCATCTTCATTGTCACCTAATGATTATATTAAGTTATATCGATTAAATATGGCTGCCCGTATGTTGAAAGAGGAAAATTCTCAAATAAAAATGGTGGCAGAAAAGACTGGATTTTCAAGTGTTGCATATTTTACAAGTTGTTTCGTTAAGCATTTTGGAATTACTCCTAAAGAGTTCAAGAAAATGAAAAAAAACAATGGTTGATAGTATAAGCAGCTGATTATTTGACGCTATTTTAACATATAAAAAAGAGGGGACGCAAAAGTAAAGTTGCGTTCCCCTCCTTTTATAATTATGTCTGTTTGCAGAGATATATCTGCTGTATATCAGGTTTAGATAAGTGCCATGGTATCCTTGGCAATCATCAACTCTTCGTCGGTCGGGATTACGCATACGGTAACCTTACTGTCCGGTGTGGAGATGATGGCTTCATCACCATGAATAGTGGCATTCTTTTCCTTGTCAATTGAAACACCCATGAATTCGAGTCCTTCACAAACTGCTTCACGACAGTCTGACTGGTTTTCACCGACACCGCCTGTGAAGAGGATAACGTCTACACCACCCATAGCTGCAGCATACGCACCGATGTATTTCTTGATACGGTAGAAATACATCTTCAATGCTAACTGGCAGCGAGGATTGCCTTCAGTAGCACCGGCTGCAACCTCACGCATGTCGGAAGATACACCTGTGATACCAGCCAGTCCAGACTTCTTGTTTAAGAGGTTGGACATTTCTGCCGGAGTCAGATTTTCTTTCTCCATAATGAAAGTTACCGCACCACCGTCTACATCACCTGAACGTGTACCCATCATCAGACCTTCAAGTGGAGTCAGACCCATGGATGTATCCATACATTTACCATCCTTGACTGCAGAAATGGAACCACCATTGCCGACATGACAGGTGATAATGCGTTTGCCTTCCGGATTGACACCGAGGTATTCACAAACACGCTGTGATACATAGCGGTGTGAAGTTCCGTGGAAACCGTAACGGCGGATACCGTATTTTTCATACATATCGTATGGCAGGGCATACATATAAGCATAATCAGGCATTGTCTGATGGAAAGCTGTGTCGAATACACCTACCTGTGGGATTTCAGGAAGGATTGCAGAAACGGCATGCACACCTTTCAGGTTGGCCGGATTGTGCAATGGAGCCAGATCGCTGCATGCTTCGAATGCTGCAAGTACTTCAGGAGTAAGTCGGACACTCTTGTTAAACTTCTCGCCGCCATGTACCATGCGGTGACCTACAGCGTCAAGTTCGCTAAGTGATTTCAAAGCACCGAGTTCATTGTCCGTCAATACCTTGAAAATAAACTCTACTCCCTGAGTGTGTTCTTTGATGTCTTGTTCAATGATCTTTTTCTTGCCATCAGGCAGGGTCATTTTAAGGAATGAACCCGGAAGACCGATCTTTTCGATACCACCCTGTGCCATTACAGAATGGTCATCCATGTTATAAAGCTTGTATTTGATGGAAGAACTTCCACAATTCAATACTAATATTTTCATATACCTAGGTGTGTAAGGTGATTATTTTTGTTCCTTGGCTGCGATGGCCTGGTTTGCTGTAACGGCAATCATTGTGTAAACGTCTTCTACAGAGCAACCGCGTGACAAGTCGTTGACCGGACGGGCGATACCCTGAAGGATAGGGCCAATAGCTTCAGCATGTCCCAGACGCTGAACGAGTTTGTATGAGATGTTGCCGACTTCGAGGTTAGGTACAACAAGAACGTTGGCATGACCTGCGATTTCTGATCCCGGAGCTTTGCTTGCGCCGATGGCCGGAACCAGTGCGGCGTCAGCCTGAAGTTCACCGTCAATGCTCAGGCCCGGTGCCATTTCGCGTGCCAGTTTGGTGGCTTCTACGACCTTGTCAACTACTTCATGTTTGGCTGAACCTTTGGTTGAGAAACTCAGCATGGCTACTTTCGGATCAAGTCCGGCAACAGCTTTGGCTGTGCGTGCGGTGCAGACTGCAATTTGTGCCAGCTGGTTGGCATCAGGAACTGGAGTTACAGCCACATCACCCATGACCAGCACACCGTTTTTGCCATAGTTAGGTGCTTTGGTAAGCAATAGCATGGCACCTGATACACAAGTGATACCCGGAGCCGTTTTGATGATCTGGAGTGCAGGACGCAACACGTTACCGGTTGTGTTTCTTGCACCAGCCAACTGACCGTCAGCATCGCCAGCCTTGATCATCAGACAGCCCAGATAAAGAGGATCTGTAACTTTCTGACGGGCTTCTTCTTCGGTCATGCCTTTTTTCTTGCGAAGTTCAAAAAGAAGATTGGCATATTCCTCTTTCTTAGGATGATTCTCCGGATCGATGATAGTTGCTTTGGAGATGTTACCCAATCCCCATTTTTTGGCAGCTTCGTTGATTTCGTCCGGATTGCCCAATAAGATAAGATCTGCTACTTCGTCAGTCAGAATCTGATTGGCTGCTTTCAGAGTACGTTCTTCCGTACCTTCGGGAAGGACAATGCGCTGCTTGTTGGCTTGTGCGCGTGAAACAATTTCATTAATTAAGTCCATACGAAAAAATATTGTTTTTGATAACTGTACTTTGCAATTTCAATAATACTGCAAAAGTACTTAATTTTGGGCGAATCAACGTATATTTTGTATTTTATTTTTTGAAAACATTGATTTTAGGAGCATTTCTTATGATTGTTGTTGTATGGATAGGAGCTTGTGTCTGATTTTTTCGGATTGATGGCATTTGCCAGTCTTTCGTGAAAAGGGCAGAAAGTCGAAATAATTCAATAATAAGTCGAAAAAATCCAATTTTTATAACGGGAGTATTTTTTAATTTTGCAATAATAAAAAGCTAAAACAAAGCTGATCTGACCTAAAAAATTAAGTTAATCTTTGAATTTCCAAAGGAGATAGATCTGAGCTGTCCTTTGCGGCAGAAAGATCGTGCAAGTGCCATTTTGAGGCATATTATGCAATATGTTTTGAGATCATTAAATCATTTTATTATAACAACAGTTACCATGAACAAACGAAATTTATTTTGGATTAGTCAGTTAAAGCAAAAGGTTTTTGGTAGATCCGTGGTCGGAAAAAATTCACAATATCTTTTTTGTGCAACGATGTTATGGGCGGTAAGTGGAAACATTTATGCTCAGAAACGGGTTTCAACCGTGGATTATGAATTAGGACCTATTCCTGAGGTTCAGGAAGCATTGCCCGAAAACTCCGTACCGTTGGGTAATGCGATGCAGTTTAAGGAAGTGAAGATGGATTTGCCTATTACCTCCGGTCCTTATCAGCCGACCTGGGAGTCAATAGAAAGCAATTATCCGGGGACTCCGGAATGGTTGAGAGATGCCAAATTCGGTATTTGGGTGCATTTCGGACCTCAGGCAGCCGGTGAAAGCGGTGACTGGTATGCCCGCAAGCTTTACGTTCAGGGTACTACTGCCTATAACAATCATGTAAAGAAATATGGCCATCCTTCTGAAGCTGGTTATATGGAAGTGCTCAAGGATTGGAATCCAGACCAGCTTGATCCCAAAAAGCTGGTAGAGATCTATAAGGATGCCGGTGCACGTTTTTTGATTATTCAGGGTGTGCATCACGATCAGTTTGATATGTGGGATTCCAAATACCAGCCTTGGAACTCAACCCGTCTGGGTCCGAAGCGTGATTTGATCGGCGAGTGGGAAACTGCCGTCCGTCAGGCCAATATGCATTTCGGTATTACCTTCCATCATGAATATTCCTGGTGGTGGTGGCAGACTGCATTCCAAAGCGATAATACGGGGCCGAAAGCCGGAGTGCCTTATGATGGTCATCTGACATTGGAAGATGGAGTCGGCAAATGGTGGGAAGGTCTTGATCCGCGCTATCTTTATGGTGTGAATTTACGGGAATATGAAACAGTGGCCAGTGCGGCCAATTCTCCGTATTCTCCTCCATCAGCCGGTATATTCAGAAATCACCTGAATTTTGCAGACTGGTATACCAAGTGGTGGGCATTACGAATTATGGATGCTGTAGACAAGTATAATCCTGATTTTATTTATACTGATGGTACGGACCAACAGCCATTCAGTGGCTTTGGTACCGGTACAGGCTACAAGTGTGATGCCATGCAGCGTGTGATTGCCGATTTCTATAACAAGACGTTGGAACGTCGTGGAAAAGTTGATGTATTCAGTATCGTGAAGTTCAGAAGTAAGACGAACGGAACCGTAAATACTCAGGAGGGCAGTATTCCTGGCAATATCAAAACCGATCAGGCCTGGATTGCCGAAATGCCTGTTGGTGACTGGTTCTATGCACCAAATTATGTTTATAGTTCCAGTGCTGTGATTCGCTATTTGTTGGAAGAGGTGTCTCGCGACGGTTGCTTCGGTGTTTGCGTATCCTTGCGTCCGGATGGCTCTCTTGACGAGGGTAGCACAAACATGCTGAAGGAAATAGGTGAATGGATGCGTATTAACGGTGAAGGTATTTATGGTAGTCATGCCTGGAAAGTTCTGGGTGAAGGAGCCAATGGTAAATTGAATGTATTGCCAGGTGGAGGTATAGGATGGAGCCAGGCCAACCACGCGTTTTCTACTTCTGATTTCCGCTTTACCGTAGGTAAGAATGACAGCCTTTATGTATGGTGTATGACTGTGCCGCAGCCCGGAGCTAAATTGAAGGTGACTTCTTTGGGTACAAGCAAAGGTTTGCTTTCTGCGCCGGTGACTTCTGTCAAACTGTTGGGTTATGACGGTGATATCGAATGGAGCCAGACTGCTGACGGATTGAATATTACTTGTCCGCAGGATATGAACTTTAAAACAGCTGTTTGTTTCCGTTTAGGTCCCGTCATGAGCAATTATTCAACTCTGACAGATTTGATTGAGCAGGCACAGACTATGTTGGATGCTGCAGAGCAGAATATAGGTTCCGCAACCGGACAATATAAGGCTACTGAGATCAATACATTTAAGGAAGCTCTGACCGCAGCCAGAAATATCAGTGAAGATGCGGCTGCAGATGAGATAAGTGCTGGTGTTACGGCTTTGCAGAATGCCATGAACATGTTCGAAGAGAAAGGGCAGAATGCCGGCGGTGTTTTGGTCTTTGATTCTGTTCAGAATATCACGAACGCCGTATTGAATGAATCACGTAATTTCTCACGTGCGGATGAACCGTTGGCGTCCGGACGTTGGGGATTGTTAGGCGAACCTTGGAAATATAACACTGCTGTTTTAAATCAGGAGAACGGCACAAGAGGTGGATTTGACAATTATGACGATAGCCGTTCCATCAGTTTTCAAAAATGGGATCTGTCAATGCCGGCGATAGAAAACGGAAAGATTTATCAGACAACAACACTTCCGGCCGGAACTTATCGGATCAAGATCAAGGTACATGAATGTACGGGATTGCGTCCGGGTGAAATTTACCTGAATGTGGCGGAAGGTGATGGTCTGCCTGATACTGAGGATGTAACCTCACAGGCTTTGGCTTCGTATGATATGTTTAAGACGGCTACCGGAAAAACAGAGACGGTTTGTCTGTTTACTCTTGAGAAGGAAACAAAAGTCAGCATTGGTTTTACTGCGACAATCGGGGCAGCTGCTACGGAACGCAGTATGAGAGTCAACAGTATTTCTCTTATGCAAGGCATTAAGGATGTATCATCCAAGTATCTGGCTAATTATAAGAATATCCAGCGTAAGGATTTCTCGTATGCCAGATTTGGTACTCCGCTGAATTGGACCGTGGAGAATTTTGAATGTCAGACTGCGTCAGAAGGTTTGCGTAACGGAATAGACCGTTGGTCAGGATATAATGCCTTGATGATGGGATTCTGGGGAGATGCTTCACAGGCCAAGGGTGATCCTACAAATGCCAAACTATATAAGAAAGTGACACTTCCTGCAGGTCGTTATGTTTTTTCTGCTGCCTATGATGTCAACAACAGTATGACGGATATGTATATGTTTGCAGCAAAAGAATTACCGGATCTTGCGGATCTTAAACAGAAGGCTTTGGCATATTATCCGATTACTTATGTGCGTGCAAATGGCGAACATCACGGGTTGACTTTTACCTTGGATAAAGAAACAACAATTTATTTGGGATGGATCGGCAATTTGACTACGTCAGCCAATTTGGAATTCAGAGTGTTTGAGGTAAATCTTCTTCGTGTGCTTGATGATGATACGGCGTTCTTACCGCAATTCATATATGATGCTACGGAAAAAGATCAGGAGTACAGTTTTACTACCAGTCAGATGGAATCTTTGAATGATGTGACTTGTCTTTCTTCTTTGGAAGATGTCAGATATGTCGAAGGGCATGACGGGAGTAGCATGGTTATAGGTCAGATTGATTTTGGCAAGGACCATTATGCGTCTTTTTTTGTTAACTCAGCCAATGTGAATGAACTTCCGGAAGATGCGTCTTTTGATTTTTATCTGGATGATGATACCCAACCGATAGCCTGCGTGCAGGCTATCGTTACTGACGGTAAGTTGGTGTTTGCCAAATCCGTGTCTGATTATGTTAAAGTGGAAGGTGTTCATAAGCTGACGGTCAAATATCGTCATCATGATGCCAACTTATATTCTGTAGGCTTCCGTACGTCAGCTTATGCAGACGGAGTTGAAAATGTACAGGAAAATGCGGATACCCATATTTGTTACTGTGATGCCCGTGATTTGGTAGTCAAAGGGCTGGATAAGGAATGGGTAAGAATCTATACTGCTGACGGACGCCGTATTTATCAGAAAGAAAAATCAGGAACAATACGTGTTCCGGTAAAACCAGGACTTTATTTCGTTGAAATAGGTCGTCACGTTTATAAATTGCTTTGTCCGGTAGCAGACTGATAGACTCCTATTTTGGCAGGAATGTTGGAACCAGTTGTTTTCCCTTGTTCCTGCCTGTTTTTTATAAGTCATCTTCTGTGAGGATACGTTCCAGTTCTTCTGCCGAGAGACGTAATCTGAAACTTCCTCTGTATGCCACAGATATGTTACCCGTTTCTTCTGATACAATTACGGAAAGGGCATCTGTTTCCTGTGAAATACCCATTGCGGCACGGTGCCTGAGGCCCAGTTCCTTGGGAATATCCATGCTGTGTGATACGGGCAGTATACAGCCGGCTGCTTTTATCCTTTTTTTGCTGACGATCATGGCACCGTCGTGTAGCGGACTGTTTTTGAAGAATATATTTTCAATAAGCCGTTGATTGATATTGGCATCAATGATTTCACCGGATCTCACGATGTCGTTCAGTGGCAGGCTTTTTTCTATGACGATCAAAGCGCCTACCTTTTGTTTGCTCATGCTCATGCAGGCCATTACAATGGGCATGATGTCATCCCTGCCTGACTTTTTGCTGTTTTTGTTGCCACGTATGAGTTTGAGGAGGCTTTTTACTTTCCGGTGAGTTCCGATAGTAAAGAAAAAATTGCGGATTTCTTCCTGAAAGAGAATGATAAGGGCCAGTGCACCTACGCTGACCAGTTTGTCGAGAATGGAGCCGAGCAGCTTCATTTCCAGAATCTGGGATACAAAAAGCCAGAAAACCACGAATATCAGTACGCCGAAAAAAATATTCAGCGAACGTGATTCTTTCATTACCTTGTAACAGTAGTACAGGATAACGGCTACAAGGAATATGTCGATAAAATCTTTTAATCCAAAATCCAGTGGCATGTTATAGTGTTATTTTAAGGTTGTTGGTTCATGGCCTGAAAAATGCGGACGGCCTCTACACAGGGCCTGACATCGTGTACCCTCAGGATATTGGCTCCTTTGGTCAATGCAAGTGTATCGATGATGCTGGTTCCGTTTAGTGCTTCGTCAGGAGTGCATTCCAGTAACTTGTAGATCATTGACTTGCGTGATACACCAACCAGAATGGGACAACCAAGAACGCAGAACCGGTCAAGGTGTCTGAGCAACTCGTAGTTATGCGCAAGGGTCTTTCCGAAGCCGAACCCCGGGTCGATGATAAGATCTTTAACCCCACGTGCCTGTAAGTCCTGCACTTTTTGCGCGAAATAACGGATGATTTCTTCGGTCAGATTGGTGTAAGTCGGGTTCTGTTGCATGTTTTGAGGTGTTCCTTTCATGTGCATCATGGCGTAGGGGACGTTAAGGCGGGCTACCGTGTCTGCCATGTTTCCGTCCATATCGCCGGCCGAAATGTCATTGATGATGCTTACACCGAATTCTTCTACACACATGGCGGCTACGTCAGCACGGAACGTATCTACAGAAACGATGGCATCAGGAGCTGTTCTCCGTAATATTTCCAACCCGTTTCTTAGCCGTTTCATTTCCTCTTCAGGGCTGACGTCTGCTGCGTTGGGGCGTGAGGAATAGGCGCCGATATCGATGATGTCTCCTCCTTCCTGAATAATCTGTTCAATACGGCTGGCTATTTCCTGTTCGCTTTGTTTCCGGCTGTTGGCATAAAACGAATCAGGGGTTACGTTCAGTATACCCATCACTTTGGGTACGGACAGATCGAGCAGTCGCCCGTTGGCGAGAATAGTGTAACTTGAAGATTTTTTTTCAGTCATGAGGTTGTCGTTCTAATTTCTTACGCAAATGTAAGCAGAATTATTCGTTTTTTTGTAGCTTTGCTTATATTTATGGATAATTAAATCATTTAGACATGGAAATAGCAGCGCTTTATAAAATTTATCAGCAACATCCTGTTGTCACTACTGACAGCAGAAAGTGTCCGGCAGGTTCTGTGTTTTTTGCACTAAAAGGGGCTTCGTTCAATGGCAATGCTTTTGCTGCCAAGGCTTTGGAGCAGGGCTGTGCTTATGCGGTCATAGATGAAGAGGCATACGCTTGTCCCGGAGATGAGCGTTATATCCTGGTGGAGGATGTGTTAAGTACATTGCAGCAGTTGGCGCATTATCATCGTGAACAGTTCAATATTCCGGTTATTGAAATTACGGGTACTAACGGCAAAACGACAACGAAAGAACTGATTGCAGCAGTGCTGTCGAAAAAACATCAGGTGCTGTATACGCAAGGTAATTTGAATAACCATATCGGGGTACCGCTTACGTTGCTTAATCTGAACGATACACATACTATAGCCGTGGTTGAGACCGGCGCCAATCACCCTGGCGAGATCAAGACGCTGGCAGAAATAGTCGATCCGGATTTTGGTTTGATAACGAATGTCGGTAAGGCCCATCTGGAAGGTTTCGGTTCTTTCGAAGGCGTGATAAAGACTAAAGGTGAGCTTTATGATTATCTGAGAAAAAAGCAAGGTACTATTTTTCTTGATCATGATAATCCTTATCTTGGTGGGATAGCCGGAGGATTGCATCATATTTGTTATGGTGTACCCAGTGATGAGCGTATCAGTGTAGAAGGGGAATTTTTGGAATGTGCTCCCTTCTTGAATTTTAAATGGCGGCCTTATGGCGGTCAATGGATGGAAGTTCATACTCACCTTATCGGTGCTTATAACCTGACGAATATGTTGGCAGCAGCAGCAGTAGGTAGAACTTTTGGGGTTTCTGATGAAGATATAAGTGATGCGCTGGCACAATATGTACCGACTAATAATCGTTCGCAGCTTGTTGAAACGGCCGATAACAGATTGATTGTAGATGCCTATAACGCCAATCCTACCAGTATGAAGGCTTCACTTGATAATTTCTGTAGGATGAAGGAAGAACGTAAGATGGTTATTTTAGGTGATATGAAAGAGTTGGGAGCAGATTCGCATGATGAACATCAGAAAATGGTGGACTTTCTGGTTGAAGCCGGTTTCAGACATGTCTGGCTGGTTGGCAGTGAATTTAAGTCGACCAGTCATCCGTTCCGCACCTTTGATGATGTTGAGCAGGTAAAGAAGGCTCTGCAGGATAAGAAACCGAAAGGATATGAGATACTGATAAAAGGCAGTAATAGTACGAAGCTATACGAACTACCTGATTATCTGTAAATTGTAAATGTAAAAAATAGGTGCAGCTCATCATTGTGAAAAACATGGTGGGTTTTTGGTTAAAACCTGACCTGTTATCATGATGAGTTGCTTTTATCATAGTATGGTGGTTCTAGCATTCTGATCTGTATGATCTAAAATTCTGAATTTTAGAATGTTGTTGATTTTTTCTTTTTTTGCGGGAAAAATCTTTCCATGAGATATATCAATTATTTTTTAGGACTTTATTTTTAGAAAATATTGATATTTCTAAAATTAGTTTGTATATTTGACTCTTAGTAAATTACTTTAGAAAGAACTTCTCGGTACGGATAGAGGGTTTTTATAAATAATTTTTCTAATTAACAAGGTCAAGTATGAGAATTAAAAGAAGTTTAGCTGCTTTTGTATTCGGTTTGTTTACATTAGCGGGCGCTGCTCAGAATGAGAAGGAGCAGGTTAGTTTTAATCCGCATTGGTATATGCAGATCAATGCAGGTGCTTCACATACCATTGGTGAAGCTGATTTTAGTGATTTGATTTCTCCGGCTGCAGCTTTATCCGGTGGATATCAGTTTACTCCGCTTTGGGGATTACGCTTTGGTGTAAGTGGCTGGCAGGCCAAAGGTGCATGGGCGAGTCCTAAATCTGTTTATGATTATAATTTCCTTCAGGGTAATGTTGATGCTACATTAGATCTGGGCAATTTGTTCTGCGGATATAATTATAAGCGGATTTTCAACCCTTATATCTTTTTGGGAGTTGGCGTAAACGGTGCTTTTAACAATGATGAGGCTGTTGCGTTGAACGATGCGGGAAATCCTATGGAGTATCTGTGGAGAGATAATAAGATCAGTGTGGCCGGACGTGGCGGTATTGGTGCTGGATTCCGTTTGTCGGATCATGTTTATTTTAATCTTGAGGTTAATGCTAATCTCCTGACGGATAAGTTTAACTCTAAAAAGGGTGATAACGTAGACTGGCATTTTAATGCGTTGGCCGGTATAGCCATTAAATTCGGTAAGACTCATAAAAAGGTGGAACCTGTGGTTGAAGAAGAGCCTGTGCCGGTTAAACCTGTAGAAGAAACGCCTAAACAGGAAGTGAAAAAAGAAGAACCTCAGAAACCGGTAGAAGCTAAGGTAGAGCCGTTACGTGTCAATGTGTTCTTCTTGATTAATTCTTCAGATATAAGAAGTGCGGAGAAGTCTAAGCTGATGAATCTGGCTAAGTATATGAAGGAGAATCCGACAAAGAAAGTATCTGTATGTGGCTATGCTGACAAGGAGACAGGAACTCCGGCTATTAATAGTCGTCTTTCTCAGAACCGTGCAAAGGCAGTAGCAGAACTTTTAAAGAAAGAAGGTATTGCCGAGGATCGGATTACGGTAGATTATAAAGGTGATACAGTACAGCCGTTTGGTGATTCTGATAAGAACCGTGTAGCAATATGTATTTCTGAATAGAATAATAATTAGGATTTTTAAGTTTATAGGGTGTGTGTTTTTTAAAAGGGACATGCACCCTGTTTTTTATAATTATTGTGTAAAAAAAACGAAGTATGAAATATAAAATGCGATGAAATTATTATGCGGTTATTGCGAAAAAATATTTGGAAGTATGACTGTTCTGTTTATGTAATTGGATCATTTATCCTTCACCCCTTCACCTTGTATCATAACATATTGATATATTTGTTTTTAGTGGTGAATGATCATCCTTCACCTGC
>OOCB01000783.1_pt1 | contig 48292 bp, 46 predicted proteins | sample 1671351 | NCBI WGS metagenome assembly OOCB01 (sample SAMN06348148, study PRJEB24527) | human gut metagenome | biome: human gut; feature: ankylosing spondylitis patient; material: feces | host: Homo sapiens | place: China | collected 2015-10 | reverse complement strand
TGGGCGCTGATCTTGGAGTCAGGGTCAGCTTTGCCGCGTCCAAATGCCTTGCAATTTCCACAGAATAGCAGCTCGTACAAACAAACGCGGGGGCAAAAGGTCAGAGAAAGACCTTTTCCCCCCGTGTCCTTCGTGAGCCTATTTTGCAACAGGCCCTTGAAGAACAGAAAAAAGCGGCGCTCAGCCAATCCAGTACAGCGTCCGTCTGGAGTCAAACACCAGCCCCAGCTTGGTCTGAAGTGCTTCTGAAGCTGTGTTGCCGAGGCGGACATGGCAGTAGGGCAGAAGGCCCCGGTGGAGCTGCTGCGCGATGAGCCCGACCTCCAGTACCTCCGCAAGCCCGCGCCGCCGAAACTGTGGCAGGACCTCCAGCAGTCCCATGGTGCCCTCCTGATGGATACCGGCAAAGCCTGCCAGCGCACCGTCCACCATGCCGCCCAGCATTCCTTCTTCGATTCGCTGGCGGATGTGGCTTTCGTATGCGCCGGGATTGTGATAGTTCTCCAGCACAAAATTCAAATCGGCCTCCGTCAGCGGACGGACGGAAAGGCCGGGACGGGCCTGAAGGCGCGGCGGCTCCTTGCCCGGATAGATGGCCTGTGCTGCCTCCATGGTGAACCAGTCCGGATGGGCCGATACAAGGTGATCCCGGACAGCCTTGCAATCTGACAGCACCAGACCGGTGCCGTTGAGCTCCGGGAGGTCAAGAGGGACCTCGCCGCCGGTATAGGTGATGGAAAAGCGGTCATTCCGCAGGGCGATGCCCCGGTCCTCCGCCCAGCAGAGCCGTGCACCCCGCCGGCAGAAATCTAAAAGATACCCATATCCAAAGGCGTCCCGGGATACCCAGTCCGCAACGATCTGTTCCGTTGTCATCGCATTCGCTCCCTACGTGAAAAAATCTGTTTCACTGTATCACAGATTCCATGGCTTGTCCAGAGCTTTTGCATGATTGACGCAAATTCCAAATCGTGTTAATATAAAATAAACACGGCGCTTTTTTGAAGCCGCGCCGCTAAAAAAGCAGGAGGTATCCGAAGTATGCCCTATACATATGACTATTTTCAAAAAAGCGTAGATTATCTCAAGGAAAAGGTGGATTTCACACCGGAGATCGCCATTATTCTCGGCTCCTGTCTCGGGCCGTTCGCGGAGGAGATCGAAAACCCCATCGTGGTGGATTATAAGGACATTCCCAATTTCCTTGTGTCCACAGTAGCTTCCCACGCGGGCAAGCTGATCTTCGGCACTGTCTGCGGCCGCAAGGTCGTTTGTATGTCCGGCCGCTTCCACTCCTATGAGGGCTATGATTTTGAGCAGTTGGTTATTCCCATCCGGGTATTCAAGCTGCTGGGTGTTCAGAAGACGATCATTACTAACGCCGCCGGTGCCGTGAATACCGGCTACCGTCCCGGTGATGTGATGATCATTTCCGACCACATCAAGCTGGCGGGCCACAGCCCCCTCCGCGGCCCCAATGTGGAGGAGTTTGGCCCCCGTTTCTTCGATGTGACCCGGATGTATACGCCGGAGCTGCGGAAAATTGCCGTGGCCTGCGCCGAGGGCACGGGTATCCGGGTCCACGAGGGCGTGTATATGTTCTTCACCGGCCCGCAGTTTGAAACGCCTGCCGAAATCCGCGCCGCCCGGATTCTGGGCGCGGACGCCGTGGGCATGTCCACGGTGACGGAGGCGCTTACCGCCGCTCACTGCGGAATGCCGCTGCTGGCGCTGTCCGTTATGACCAACATGGCCGCCGGTGTGCTGGACCGCCCCCTGACCACGGAGGAGGTGGACGAAACGTCCAAGACCATCGCCAGCCGTTTCAGCGCGTACATGAAGAAAATCGTGGCGGCCATTTGATACGGACGGGAGGGAAACGCGTGAAGCTGTTACTGAAGCATTGTGATATTCTGGCAGGTGACGGAGAAGGCTATCGCTATTTGGCGGATGCCTACCTCAGTATTGACGGAAGCGTGATCGACTATATCGGCACGGAGCCGCCAAAGGCCGCCTATGACCGGGAAAAGGACATGACCGGCAAAATGCTGGTCCCCGGTCTTATCAACTGCCATGGCCATACCGCCATGACGCTGCTGCGGGGCGTTGGCAGTGACCTGCCCCTACAGGAGTGGCTGTTTGAAAAGATGATGCCCATTGAGGATCAATTTACAAAGGAGGACATCCGCATCGGCAACCGGCTGGCGCTGCTGGAGATGATCTCCACCGGCACCACCAGCTATTCCGATATGTATTTCCATACGGATACCGCCGTGGAAAACGCGGTAGAGGCGGGTATCAAAGCAAACCTTTGCCGCCCCAGCCAGTGCTTTGATAAAAATGAGACCTACGAGCAGAATACTCGTGCCAAGGAGTCCATCGACCTTTTTAAGCGCTGCAACGGCATGGCGGAGGGGCGCATTCTTATTGACTTTGCCATCCATGCGGAGTACACGAATTTCCCCCATATTGTAGAGGCGTACAGCGCCGACTGCAAGGCCCTCGGCGGGCGGATGCACATTCATCTCTCCGAGACGAAGAAGGAGCACGAGGAGTGCATTGCCAAATACGGCAAGACCCCTGCGCAGTGGTTCAACGATTTGGGGACGTTTGACTCCCCTACCTTTGCCGCCCATTGTGTCTGGGTCACGGAGGAGGATATGGCGCTGATGCTGGAAAAGGGCGTCAGCCCGGTCCATAATCCCACCAGCAACATGAAGCTCGGCAGCGGCTTTGCCCCCATTCCCCGGATGCTGGAGCTGGGGCTGAACGTGGCGCTGGGTACGGACGGTGCCGCCAGCAACAACAACCTGAACATGATGGAGGAAATGCACCTTGCCGCCGTGCTCCACAACGGCTTTACCCATGACCCCACGCTGATGAAGCCCGCGCAGGTATTGAATATGGCTACCCGCAACGGTGCAAGGCTTCAGGGCCGGAACGATACCGGTGTGCTGGAGGTGGGAAAAAAGGCGGATATCATTGCCATTGACCTGAACCGCCCCCATCTCTGCCCTAATGTAGACCCGCTGGCGCTGATGACCTATTCCGCCCAGGGCAGCGATGTGGTCATGACCATGGTGGATGGCCGCATTCTCTATGAAAACGGCGAATTTTTGACGTTGGACGCCGACCGCATTCTTCACGATGCCCGGGCGTGTGTGGCGCGGCTGTACCGCTGAGAGACGGAGCCGCGGCATTGGCCTGAATGCGGTTTACGTGCCTTTTGCAAATGAGTATTCCAAGCGCTTTGAAGCATACTGTTGAAAAACCATGCCGCCGGAGGCGGCTGTGAAAAAAGCGCCGCTGTGCGGCGGAAAGGATCACAATTATGCAGAATTTTACGTTCAATATCCCCACGGTGGTTCATTTCGGCAAGGGTCAGATCAGCAAGCTGGGCGAGGAGATCGCCAGCCGTGCCAGCCGCGTGCTGGTGGTGTACGGCGGCGGCAGCGTTAAGCGCAACGGCGTGTATGACGGTGCGGTGGAGCAGATGAAAGCCCACGGCATCGAGTGGGTGGAGCTTAGCGGCGTGGAGCCCAACCCCCGCATTATCACGGTCCGCAAGGGCGTGGAGCTGTGCCGTGCCAACAAACTGGACGGTGTGCTGGCGCTGGGCGGCGGCAGCGTGATCGACTGCTCCAAGTCCATTGCCGCCGGTGCCTGCTACGATGGCGATGTGTGGGATTTCCCCTCCGGCAAGGCCGTGCCGGAAAAGGCGCTGCCGATCTTCACCGTGCTGACCATGGCGGCCACCGGCTCTGAAATGGACGGAACCGCTGTGATCTCCGATATGGAGACCAACCAGAAGCTGGCCTTTGACGCCCATGTTTGCCTGCCCGCCGTGTCCATTCTGGACCCCTCCTATACCTGCTCTCTGCCTGCCTCCCAGACAGCGGCCGGTACGGCGGACATCATGTCCCACACCTTTGAGAACTATTTTAGCCGCATTGAGGATTCCTTCCTTGCCGACAGTCTGGCAGAGGCTATCCTGAAGGCCTGCATCCACTACGGCCCCAAGGCCATCGCCCAGCCCGACGACTATGAGGCCCGGGCCAACCTGATGTGGTGCGCTCCGTGGGCCATCAATGGCTTCCTTGAGATGGGTAAGCCGGTGGCATGGAGCGTACACGCCATTGAGCATGAGCTGTCTGCCTTCTACGATATTACCCACGGTGTGGGCCTTGCAATTTTGACCCCCAACTGGATGCGCTATGTACTGAACGAAAAGACCGAGCACCGCTTTGCCGCCTACGGCGTGAATGTTTGGGGCCTTGATCCCAAGCTGCCCCGGCGGGAGCTGGCGGAGACCGCCATTGAAAAGACCCGGGCCTTCTTTACCTCCATGGGCCTGCCCTCCACTCTGCGGGAGGTGGGGATCGGCGAGGAGAAGCTGCCCCTCATGGCGAAAAAGGCCTATGGCCCCCGCTTCGACAACACCTTCGTTCCTCTGACGGAGGAGGACATTCTGAACATCCTGAAGATGAGCCTGTAGGCATATCGGCAGCAGTTCAGCGGAAAAGAATAAAAAGCCCCGCCTGCCAAAATCCGGCAGGCGGGGCTTTTTTCCTGTGATTTACTTGTCCCGCCCGCTGCCCATAAAGGCCATAGGCAGCAGCTCTGACGCGGTCATTTCCACCACATCGGTCCCGGCGGCGTTGGCCATGATGACCTGAATATCCGGGTCAAAATCCACCAGATATTGCCGGCAGAACGCACAGGGGGATACGGGCTTGTCCGAGTCGGAGACAACGGCAATGGCCGTGAATTCCGTGTGTCCCATGGACACGGCCTTGACCATGGCGGTGCGCTCGGCACAGATGCTGGAGAGGGTGGTATGCAGCTCCACATTGCAGCCGGTGACGATCTCGCCGCTTTTTGTCACCAGGGCGGCGCCTACATGAAAGCCGCTGAAGGCTCGGGCGTTGTGGCGGACCTCCGCCGCTTTGGCGATGAGCGTTTTTTTCAGAGCCTCGTCCATGGCGGCCTCACAGTCCGGGGAAGTAGTATCGCTTCCCCTGCTCCGCTTTTTTCCGGTCCCATTCTGTCAGAATGCGGACAGCCTCCGCACCGGCAAGACAGGCGTTGTACTCGCCCTCTGCCGTTTCGTCCCACTCGCCGGTGATGCGCTGGGCCACCACGGAAGCGCACATTCCCGCACGCTTGCCGAAAATGCGGCTGAGGGTGGTGACAGTAGCGCCCTCCATCTCAAAATTCAGCACGCCGGCCTGCCGCAGATCAGCAAAGTCTGCATCCAGATGAGAGGGGCGGTAGCCGCCGTAGCTGGTGCGGCACTGGCCGGTGTAGAAGGAGGCGCAGGTGCAGCCGGTGCCGACATGGTAGCGCAGCCCCAGATTTTCGCAGGCCTGCACCAGTGCCAGCACCACCTCATAGGACGCGGCGGCGGGATATTCGTCCCGGACATACAGGTGGGAGGTGCCATCCAGCCGGACGTTGGAATCGTTGATGATGATATCGCCGATGCGGATGCCCTCCTGAATGGCACCGGTGGTGCCGACACGGATAAAGGTGTGAGTACCCCGGGCGGCAAGGTCTGTCAGCGTGCATTCCGCACTGGGGCCGCCGATGCCCGTGGACCACGCGCCCAGCTCTACGCCCTTGTAGGTGCCCACTGCCGCCGCAGAGCGCCGGGACAGCGTATACAGCTTTGCGCCCTCGTCCCACTGCGCGGCCATTTTCTCCACCCGGTTCGGGTCGCCCGGCAGCAGCACGTATCCCGGCGCCCGCTCCGGCGCAGCCGTATCTACGTGTCCCAGCTCCGAGGCGGACAGTCCCCGGCGCGCCTGTTCGATCTGTTTGCTCACGGTGTTATCCCTCCATATTCTGCGGCTTTGCCGCGCTTCGTGTCTTCTTGTATTATTACGGGCGGCGGGATTTTTGTCAAGCTACGGACTGAGCGCCGGTGAGATATTGTTGCTTTGCAAAAATAATAGGTTGACCTTTTGACATCTTCTGCTAAAATTATACGCAAATAGAGAGTTTTCGAAAACTAAAATTGACAAAGTATGACCTTATGGCTATAATGTTCTCATACAAAGCGGGTGACCAATGTTTATCCGTCCGCACAGCGGTATGGGGAGCAGCCCGCTTTTCTGTATGGACCGAAAATGAACGTAGGAGGAAAAACATGAAAAAGACTCTTGCAATGCTTCTGGCGCTGGCTATGTCCCTGTCCCTGCTGACGGGCTGCGGCTCCAAGAAGGACGATGCCCCTGCCGCTGACAACAGCGACGCTGCTGCCGGTGAGACCACCGGCGAGGCTAAGCCCGGCGAGGGCATGAAGATCGCGCTGGTGTGCGACAAGGTCGGCACGCAGGTATTCCTGACCCAGATGGTAGAGGCCCTGAACGAAGCTGCCGACAAGTATGGCTTTGAGGCCACCGTGGCCGAGTGCGCCGACAGCGCTGCTTTCGAGGATAACATCCGCGCTCTGGTGGCTGAGGAATATGACCTCATCATCGGCGGCGGCTGGCAGTCCGGCGACGCCGTCAACAAGGTGGCCACCGAGTATCCCGACGCTGCCCACTATGCCCTGATCGACTCTGAGGTGGAGGCCGAGAACGTCAAGTGCATTTCCTACCGTGAGCAGGAGGGCGCTTACCTCATCGGCGCTCTGGCCGCTCTGACCACCGATGGTGAGTCCCACAAGTACGGCGCTGTCCATGTCAACGAGGGCCCCGGCTCCTGGAAGTGGCGCTATGGCTACATGGAGGGCGTGAAGTCCATCGATCCCGATGCCGAGTTCGTGTTCAACTACACCGGCTCCTATTCCGACCCCGCAAAGGCCAAGGAGCTGGCTATCCAGCAGTATGAGCAGGGCTGCGTGTTCATCAACTCCGCCGCTGCCGGCGGTGACAGCGGCACCTTCGAGGCCGCCAAGGAGAAGGGCTTCTACACCTCCGGTCAGGACGTTGACCTGACTGATCCCGAGAATCCCTACATCGTTTCCTCTCAGATCAAGGATACCTATCAGTCTGTCTGGAACCTGATCGACGAGTTCTTCAGCGGCAATTACACCGATGAGAACTCCGTCTGGGGCGTTGCCGAGGGCACCATCGGCGCCGTGTATGTGACCCATGACTCTCCCAATCCCAGAAGCGAGCGCCTGTCCGATGACGATATCGCCCAGCTCAAGCAGATCGCTGAGGATATCCGCACCGGTGCTCTGGACCTGACCAACTATCCCACCGAGGAAGAGTACTTCGCAAACTGAGCCTGATACAAGGAAGTCTGCTTGGAGGGTCCGTCCGGGCCCTCCGCATCCCAAGGCTGATAAAAAGCAGACGGGAAGACTGATTCTTCCCGTCTGCTTTTTTCTAAAACGGCTGTAAACTTTTGTTAAGCACCGCTGCGCGGTGCGGTCCCACGACTGTTTCGCTTCCCGGGCGGCAGATGGCTGCCGCCGGGGAAACGGAACAGGATATCATGAGGAAAGGCCAGGTGTATTCCCTTGCTGTTGGAAATGAAACACATTACCAAGGTATACGGTTCTCTTTACGCCAATGACGATGTGCATCTCACGCTGGATAAGGGTGAGATTTTGGCAGTGGTAGGAGAGAACGGTGCCGGTAAGTCCACACTGATGAAAATTCTTTACGGGCTGGAGCAGCCCACCTCCGGCGAAATTTATATCAACGGAGAACTTCAGCATTTCCGCTCTCCCCACGATGCCATCGCGAAGAAGATCGGCATGGTCCAGCAACACTTTATGCTGCTGGAGCCCTGCACCGTGGCGGAGAATATCGTTTACGGCCGGGAGCCCCGGAAAAAGGGCCTGTTTTTCGACCGGGAGACCGCCGTACATATCACGGAGGAGCTGTGCGAGAAGTACGGCCTGCACATCGATCCGAAGCGGCTGGTGAAGGACTGCCCTGTGGGCCTGCAGCAGCGGGTGGAGATTCTGAAGGTGCTCTATCAGGACGCCGACATCATCATTTTTGATGAGCCCTCCGCTGTGCTGACGCCGCAGGAGGTCAACGAGCTGCTGGCCACCATGCGGAAGCTGGCGGCCATGGGAAAGAGCATTATCATCATCACCCATAAGCTCCATGAGGTCATGGCCGTAGCGGACCGGGTCATGGTCATGCGCCTTGGCAAGTACATTCAGGAAATGCCGAAGAGCGCGACCTCCATTGAGGAAATGTCCTTCCTGATGGTGGGGCGTCATATCGTGGAGCGCAAGGTGCTGCCGCAGGAGACCACCGGTACGGTGCTGGATGTAAAGGATCTGGTGCTGGCGGGGCCGGACAAGAAAAATATTCTGGACCATTTCAATATTCATGTGGACGCCGGCGAGATCGTTGGCATTGCCGGTGTGTCCGGCAACGGTCAGTCTGAGCTCATTCAATGCCTGACGGGTCTGCTGCAGCCCACCTCCGGTGAGATCGTGCTCCGGGGGGAGAATATGGCGGGCCGCAGTGTGGGCGATATCCGGCAGGCCGGGTGTGCCTGCATTCCGGAGGACCGCTATCTTTGGGGCTGTGCCAAGCAGGCCACGTTGACGGAGACCGCCATCATGGCCCATCAGCATAAGCTGGAGCTTTCCAGCCACGGCCTTTTGAACAGCAAGGGGGCCAAGACCTTTACGCAGAGACTTCTGGATGACTACGATGTCCGCAACAGCGGCCAGAACCAGAAGGCGGGCGAGCTTTCCGGCGGCAACATCCAAAAGCTGATCGTTGCCCGGGAGATGGAGCAGCACTCCCCGCTGCTCATTGCGGCGGAGCCTACCCGGGGCGTGGATATCGGCGCCATTGAGTTCATTCACAATAAGCTGCTGGAAAAGCGGGAAAAGGGCGATGCTGTGCTGCTAATCTCCTCTGAGCTGACGGAGATCATGTCCCTGTCCGACCGCATTTACGTGATTTACGAGGGCCGCGCCGCCGGTGAGTTCCGCAAGGCGGACGCCACGGCAGAGGCTCTGGGTATTCTGATGATGGGAGGCTCGCTCCATGAAAGCAAATGAGAACCAGAGCGCGGCCCGTAAAGCCCTGCTTCTGCGGGGCTGGGAGGCGCTGTGTCAGCCGCTGGTGGCGATTATATTCGGCCTTGTTGTGGGCGCTGTGGTCATTCTGGCCTGCGGACAAAATCCGATGGCGGTCTACGCGGAGCTGTTTGAAAAGTCCTTTATTAAGCCCTACTACCTGTTCTCCACCCTGACCCGTGCCACACCTATCATTATCTGCGCTATGGCCACCGGTATGTCATGGCGGGCCGGTTACATCAATCTGGGCGTTGAGGGCCAGATGGTCACGGGCACGCTGGTGGCAACGGTGGTGGCGCTGTTTCTGCCCGGTCCGCCGCTGCTGGTGGCCGTGATCGCGTGGATCGCCGGTATGGCCGCCGGTGCGCTGTATGCGTTGCTGCCCTCCGTACTGGTGTGGAAATTCAACGTCAGCATGGTCATCACAACGCTGATGCTCAACTATGTGGCAAACTACATCGCAAGCTATTTTGTGACCTACCCCCTGAAGGATACCTCCGGCGATGGACTGGCCCTTCAGACCCCGGAGGTGGACGCCCTGATGCGCCTGCCCCGGCTGACCTCCACCTCTACCTTCAACGCGGGCTTCATCGTGGCGGTGCTGGTGGTGGTGTTCATGGTGTTCATCACCCGCCGCACCGTGTTCGGCTATGAATCCAAGATGGGCGGCTTCAACCCCTCCTTTGCGCTCTACGGCGGCACGAAGCAGGTGAAGGTCATGCTTATCACCATGGCGCTGGCCGGTGCCATCGCCTCTATGGCCGGCTCTGCGGAGGTCTTTGGCCTGAAATACCGCTATGCGGACGGAATGCTCTCCTCCACCAGCTATGCGTGGACGGGCCTTCAGGCGGCGCTGATCGCGGGCCTCGACCCGGTGGGAATGTTCTTTGTGTCCATTTTCCTTTCCGGCTTGCAGATCGGCGGCAGCGCCATCCAGCGCTCACTGGGTATCCCGCTGGAGATTGCGACTATTATTCAGTGCTGCATTACCCTGTTTGTATCCGTGAAGATCATCATTCGCTTCAAAAAGCCAAAGACCGCTAAAAAAGGAGGGGAGCCGGCATGAACAGCGCGTATATCGCTTCCGTTATCAATTCCACGCTCCGCTCCACCACACCGATTCTGCTGGCGGCGCTGGGCTGCGCCATGTGTAGTCAGGTAGGCGTGTTCAACGTGGCGCTGGAGGCACAGATGCTCATTGCCTGCTTTACCTCTATCGCCGTGGATTACTACACCTCCAGCGTGCTGCTGTCCGTTCTGGCCGGTGTGCTCTCCGGTGCGGTGGTGGGCGCGGTGGTAGCCGTTTTGCAGGTGAAGTACAAGGCGGCCGACATGGTGGTCGGTACGGCGCTGAACCTGCTGGTGGGCGCCATTACAACCTTTTTGCTGTACCTGCTGTTCGGCCTGCGGGGCAAGCTGGTGGATAACCGGCTCATGTCCCTGACGAAGATCAATCTGCCCCTTATCCGGGATATCCCCTTTATTGGCCGTGTGCTGGAAAACCTGACCATCATTGATTACCTCTCTTACATCATCGCCGTGATTTTGTTCGTATACCTCTATAAGACCGTGGCGGGCTTCCGCACGCTGTCCGTGGGTATCAACAAGGCAGCGGCGGAGAGCCTTGGCACCAAGGCTACCCGCATTCAGATGGAGATGGTTATTCTCTCCGGTGCATTGTGCGGTTTGGGCGGCGTGGTGCTGAGCATGGGACAGGTGACCATGTTCACGGAGAACATGACCTCCGGACGCGGCTTTATTGCCATGGCGGCAGCCTCGCTGGGAATGTCCCACCCGCTGCTGGTCATTGCAGCCAGCCTGTTTTTCGGACTGTGCCAGGGCATCGGTCTTGCCATCCAGAACGTTGTGAAATCGCAGTTGACCAATACGCTGCCTTATATTGCCACCATCGTGGCACTGGTCATTTTCAGCAAGCGAAGCGGTACAAAGCTGAAGGGCTAATTCTTAAAGCATGAACACAACGGTCGGCCCATCCGGGGCCGGCCGTTTGTCAAACCGATAAAGGAGTGAACGATTATGTCTGAAAAAGCATTGCTTCCCTGTATCCATCTTGCTCAGGGTGACATCCCGCCCCGGGTTTTGGTGTGCGGCGATCCTGCCCGGGCGGAGCGTATTTCCAAGCGGCTGACGGAAGCCCGCTGCTTGGCGCAGAACCGGGAATACTGGACGTATACGGGACTGTATCAGGGTGTACCCGTTGCGGTGGTGTCCCACGGCGTTGGCAGCGGCGGTGCGGCCATTGCCTTTGAGAGCCTGTGGCGTGCCGGTGCGCGGGTCATTATCCGAGTGGGTACCTGCGGCGGGATGCAGCCGGAGGTCACGGCGGGCAGCATCGTGGTCGCCACTGCGGCCTGCCGGGAGGAGGGTGTCACGGAGAAAATGGTGCCCCTTTCTTATCCGGCAGTGGCCGACGGTGAGGTGGTAACGGCGCTGGTGAATGCGGCCCGGCAGCGGGCGCTCCCGGTGCATAAGGGCATTATTCTGACGCAGGCGTTGTTCTTCCCGGAGCTGCTGGAATCCACGGTGAAGCTGTATGCCAGAGCCGGAGTAGTGGCCATGGAAAACGAGGCGGCAAGTCTGCTGGTGGTTTCCTCTCTCCATGGTGTGAAGGCAGGCGTCATTCTGGCGGTGGATGCCCCGGCCTTTGAGCTGGTAGGCGTGGAGGGCTATCAGCAGACAGCGGGCCGCGCCGAGGTGGCGCAGGCGGTGGAGGACGAGATCTCCGTGGCGCTGGACGCGCTGATTCGGGTTCCGCTGGAGGATCATATTTGAACGCATAGCGTGAAAAAATCGGGCGGCACATTTGTGCCGCCCGATGGATTCAGGGCAAAAAAGCTATCGGAAGGCCGCCAGCTTTTCGTTGAGCTTTTTGTAGATGCGCTCCCGGTACCATGGTTCCCGGGAGGCAGCCACGGCCCCCTCCGGCGTGAACCAGCCGACCCGGCTGTTTTCATCGAGCTTGGGCCGGATGTGCGCGGCGGGATCGGCCTCCAACAGATAGGTGACGTTCAGGTGCAGGTGAGAGGAAACGTAGCGCCCATGCTTTTCGTGTCCGTCTACCGAGAGAATTTCCAGGGAATAGATATCCTCCGTAATCGGGCGGACGTCCGTCAGGCCGCTTTCCTCCCGTACTTCCCGGAGAGCCACCGCCAGCAAATCGCGCTCTCCGTCCGCGTGACCGCCCAGCCAAGCCCAGGAATCATAGAGATTGTGATAGGCCATGAGGACCTGCTGCCGGTCCGGACTGACCACCCATGCCGATGCGGTCAGGTGTGCGGCGGCGTTGCTCCGGGTGTAGAGGTCCTCGCTGCTTTCCAGCCGCCGGAGAAGCTCTCTGCGGTCTGCTTCCTCCTGCTCGTTCCATGGGCAGTATTGCGTCAACTGCTGCGTTAAATTCATAAAAGCCTCCTGTGTTCGACACAAAATCCAGCATATTTACTATACCACATCTTGTACGGAGATGGAATACAGCTACTAAAAAAGAAAACAGGGAGCGCAATTTTTGAGCAGTTTTTCATAGATAAGCAGAGAATAAGCAAAAAGGTGCTTAATATTGCGATGTCCCGCGAAAATTGTCGAACGATTGTTGGAAAATTTACATACCATTTATTGAAAAAGTTGGAAGTATATGTTATTTTATATAAAACGCGACTGAAACATTGGGAAGTTGTCGCAAAAACTGAAAAAAGGAAGTGTGTTATGGAACAGCGCAAGAAAGTTTTGCTGGTTGACGCCGGTGAAGAATTCCGCACACTGATGCGGGAGGAACTGGAAAAGAGTGGGGAATTTTCCGTAGAACTGGCACGGGATGGGAGCGAGGCTTTGAAAAAGGCATCGGAAAACCGGCCGGACCTGCTGGTGATGGATGTGATGCTCTCCGGTATGGATGGCATCAGCGTCCTGCGCCAACTGCAAAAGCAGGGTGACGCGCCGATGACGATTTTCATTTCCGCGTTTATTTCGGAGCGGATGCTGGCGGAGATCTCGGAGCTGGGCGCGGCGTATTTCCTGCTGAAGCCCTTTGAACCGAGCATCCTGCTGGATAAGCTGCGGGGGCTGTTTCTGGCGGCGCCGCAGGCGGCTCCGTCCAGCCTGAAAACAAGAGTGACTTCTGTGATTCATGAGATTGGCGTTCCCGCTCATATCAAGGGCTACCAGTATTTGCGGGAGGCCATCATGATTACGGTGAAGGATATGGATGTCATCAACGCGGTGACGAAGGTTTTATACCCGGAGGTGGCGAAGCGGTATGCCACAACGCCCTCCCGGGTGGAGCGCGCCATCCGCCATGCCATTGAAGTGGCTTGGGACCGGGGCGATTTGGAAACACTCCAGAAGTATTTCGGATATACAGTCTCCAACGCCAAGGGAAAGCCGACGAACAGCGAGTTCATCGCCATGATCGCCGACCGGCTGACCTTAGAGCAGAAAAACGGCAGAAGCGCCTGATACGGCACTGTCAAAGTATTAAAAAACGTTATCAGGGAGACCGGCGGGTGGGGCCTGCTGGTCTCCCTTTTTTGCGGAAAATGTGATAGAAGAACCACTGCCATTTCATTTGGAAGGGTGTGGCAGCGGAAACAGATTCAGGAAAAATTGGATTTCCTCTTGGCAGAGCATGAAAAATATGATATTCTGTAAAAAATAATTTGCCTGCTTGGAGGAAGGGCGGGCGAGGAAGGAAGGAAAAAAGGATGACGTATACGATTCAGCCTCACGGTGTTTGCTCCCGCTCCATGACGGTGGAGACGGACGATCAGGGCGTGATTCAAAAGCTGGAGGTTGTCGGCGGCTGCGACGGAAACCTCAAGGGCATTTCCGCGCTGGTGGTAGGTATGAAGGCCGAGGAGGCCGTCCGCCGCCTGCGGGGCATCGACTGCAAGGGCCGTGGCACCTCCTGCCCGGATCAGTTGGCACAGGGCCTTGAAAAGGCGCTGGCCCAAAAGTGATTCTTCGCAAACAGGAAATAGGAAGTACAGCCCCGGAGCGCTTGGCGCTCCGGGGCTGCTGCTTTGCACCGAACCGGGAGAAGCGGCATAGAATGGGACAGCGGCGGAGGTACGCCGTATTTTGTGCCGATGCGAAGCGGCGGAATGGATGATGGACGATGGCTTATTCCGACCGGGAGCTGTTGGCGCGGCTGATTCAGTGCGAGGCGGGCGGAGAGGGTGACACCGGGATGAAGGCGGTGGCGGGTGTGGTGATGAACCGGGTCCACGCCCGGGGCGGGGAATACGCCCGGGTGGGGCAGGGCAGCATCCGCAATATCATTTTCCAGCCCTATCAGTTTGTGTGCGCCTCGGAAACGGAAAACGGCGCTTACAACCCCCAGAACATTTATAATATGCGGCCGGAGCAGATCCACTTCGACATTGCCGACTGGGCCATTGTGGGCAACCGCATCCCGGATGTGGCGGAGTCCCTGTGGTTTTACAATCCCTTCGGCCCTCAGTGCCGGAGCAGGTTCCCCTCCGAGGTGGGCTACTGGCAGACCCGTATCGGGGATCACTGCTTCTATAACCCCACAGATGCCTATTACAAGACTTGAGAGGTGTTTTCTATGCAGCGTTTCAATACTTACCCGACAGCGCCGGCCCCGTCCGGCGGGAGCGACTGGCAGGCGGAGATCAATGGCGGTGGACAAACGGAGACAAGGAACGTTGGTGATGCGCACTCCTGGCAGTCACCGGATAGTTCGGAATACGTCACCCTGCCCGGCGGGCAGATGATGCCCATGGGCAATCTGCCGGGGATGCGGACAGATCTGCCGGAAGAGACGATCCAGAACCCCCTCAGCGTGGAGGAGGCTCATAAAGGCTCCATCAAGGGGATGCTGGCCCGGAACGAAGGCAGCTATGTGGTGGCCACCTTTTTGGTGGGCACACAGGGCACCGTGTCGTGGGAGGGGATCCTCTATGACGTGGGCAATGACTTCATCACGATCTACCAGCCGGGGCGGGAGCGGTATATCGTGACGGATATTTACGCCCTGAAGTATATCGAATTTTACGATACCCGCCGCCGGGAGCAGTGTGAGGCCATGCTGAAGCAGAACGGCCTTTGGAACCGGGGGTAAAAGTTTACAGAAGGGGATTGCGGAGAAAAAAGCACTGTGATACAATCAGCACGATCAAACAAATGAGGAGGAATCCCAATGGATTTTGCAAAGCTCTGCGCAGAGCGCTATTCTCTGCGGAAATTTGACACTCGTCCGGTAGAGCGGGAAAAGCTGGACTTGATTTTGGAGGCGGGCCGCAATGCCCCTACCGCCCACAATAAACAGCCCCAGCGCATTTTTGTGCTGCAGAGCGCAGAGGCGCTGGAAAAGGCGGATGCCTGCATGGGCTGTCATTTCCATCCCCCGGTGATCATTGCCGTGGGCTATGACCCGGCTGTTTCGTGGCATCGGGAGACCGACGGAAAGGACCATGGCGAGATCGACGCTACCATCGCCGCCACGCAGATGATGCTGCAGGCGGCGGATCTGGGCCTTGGCACTACGTATGTGGGAATATTTGAGCCGGAGAAGATGCTGGCGGCCTTCCCGGAGATGGCGGGCGTACAACTCACGGCGCTGCTGCCGCTGGGCTATCCGGCGGAGGGGGCACATCCCGCCAAGCTCCACGCCCAGCGGGAGCCGATGGAGAAACTGGTGAAGTACCTGTAAGTAAGCGGGAAGAATCAGACACGGGAGCAGCTGCTCTGCAGCCGCTCCCGCATTTGGCAAAAGACTGAAATAGCAGAGAAAGAGATACGCACAAGCGTATCTCTTCCTTTTGGTGACCCGGCGGGGATTCGAACCCCGGACCCACTGCTTAAAAGGCAGTTGCTCTGCCGGCTGAGCTACCGGATCATGCGCAATATGGGGAAGATGAACTGGCAGGGACGGCTGGACTCGAACCAGCGAATGAGGGAGTCAAAGTCCCTTGCCTTACCACTTGGCTACGCCCCTAAGTGGAAAAAAGAAGAGACCGGGGATACCCCGGCCCCCTCATGTCTGGGGTGGGTGATGGGACTCGAACCCACAACACCTGGAACCACAATCCAGTGCTCTGCCAATTGAACTACACCCACCACATATAAAACCGTTTGAGCCGACATATACCGGAGAGATGGTACGCCAGGAGGGACTCGAACCCCCGGCCCACTGCTTAGAAGGCAGTTGCTCTATCCACCTGAGCTACTGGCGCAGATTCTGGAGCAGGTGACGGGAATCGAACCCGCATCCCCAGCTTGGAAGGCTGGTGCCCTGACCATTGTGCTACACCTGCATAAGCCCTCCGTGGAAATGTCAGCTTGCATATCTTAGCATATAAAGTCGGTTCTGTCAAGGCGTTTTTCCTGAAAAGTTTACAGTTTTGCCATGGAGAGGAAAGCGTCGTATAAAAGCTGCCCATCTGCCGCACCGGGGAGGGACAGCCGTTCCGGGTGCCACTGGACGCATAGAATGGGGAGCGTGCGGTGCCGCAGAGCCTCAACAGTACCGTCCGGCGCCCATTGCAACGCCTCCAGCCCGGCGCCGAAACGGTCAATGGACTGGTGGTGGCTGCTGTTGACAACGCAGCGCTCCCCATACAGCCGCCGCAGCAGCGAGGGGGCAGCGGTGACGCTATGTAGCCGGTCACTGTCGTGGACCGAGCTGTGGCCGGGAAGGTCCTGCACAAGCGTGCCACCGAAAAATACGTTCACACTCTGCATTCCCCGGCAGACGCCCAGCACCGGTCGGTGGGCGGAGGTGAACAGATACAGCAGATCCATTTCCAGCGCGTCCTGCGCCGGGTCAAGGCCGCGGCAGGCAATATCGGTCTGTCCATAGAGCATTGGGGACAGGTCGCCGCCGCCGGGAAGCAGCAGACAGCCGCAGTCCACCGGATCATCGGTAAAGCAGGGCACTGCCCCGGCGCGGCGCACGGCTCGGGCGTAATTGCGGTAAACGGCGGCGTCACCGGGAATATAAACACGCAGCATGGCAGGCCCTCCCCTTAAAAAGCTGTTTTATTCTATGCGGCAGCGGCGGATTTTGACAGGGGAAGCTGTGGGAAGGCTTGCCTTGCGGCATAGGAAGGAGTATAATAACCTTGATTTTACCTGTGATATGGGAGGTGGAGCACTGTGGAGACCTTGGGGCGCTTTGCACCGTCTCCCAGCGGGCGGCTCCATCTGGGAAACCTGTTCTGCGCGCTGCTGGCGTGGCTGTCCGCACGGCAGAAGGGCGGGAAAATTTTGTTGCGGGTGGAGGACCTTGATACCGCCCGCTGTCCGCTGAAATACGGCGCACAGACGGAGCGGGACCTGCAATGGCTGGGGCTGGACTGGGACATCGGCCCCGGTAAGGAGAACGGTACCGGCCCATATTACCAAAGCCGCCGCACGGCGCTCTATCAGGCGGCGCTGGAGAAACTGGAGGACAGGGGACTGGTGTACCCCTGCTTTTGCACCCGGGCGGAGCTGCACGCAGCCTCGGCTCCCCACCGGGAAGACGGGCAGACAGTTTATGTCGGCACCTGCCGGTATTTAACGGCGGCGGAGATCGCGGAGAAGCGCCGGACTCGTGCGCCCGCTCTGCGGCTGCGGGTGTCGGAGGAGGTCTGGGGCTTCACGGACGGACACATGGGCCGTTATGAGGAAAATCTGGCCCGGGACTGCGGGGATTTTCTTCTGCGCCGGTCCGACGGAATGTTTGCCTATCAACTGGCAGTGGTGGTAGATGATGCCGCCATGGGCATCACAGAGGTGGTGCGGGGGTCGGACCTGCAGGATTCCACACCCCGGCAGTTATATCTCTATCACCTGCTGGGCCTGACGCCGCCGCAGTTTTATCATTTCCCGCTGCTGCTGACAGCGGAGGGAAAGCGCCTTTCCAAGCGGGACGGTGCAGTGGGACTGGACAGCTTACAGGAACGGCTGTCCCCGGAGGAAATTTTGGGGAGGCTGGGGTATCTTGCGGGCATCAATCCCTCTGCCGCGCCGAAAACGGCGGAGGCGCTGCTGACGGACTTTGACTGGGAACGGGTTCCGAGGGCGGATATCCGCATCCCGGAGGGACTTTTTGAATGAACGGCGGAAAGCCGCCAAGGGGGAAAAGCAATGCAGATCATCATTGTGGGCGCGGGCAAGGTTGGCAGCAGTCTGACTGCTCAGTTGATTCGGGAGCACCGGGTCACGGTTATCGATCAGGAGCCGAAGCTTATTGAAAATATCATCAACGTCTATGATGTGATGGGAATTTGCGGCAACGGAGCAAGCTACGAGGTGCAGAAGGAGGCGGAGGTAAATAAGGCGGACTTGCTGATCGCCACCACCTCCAGCGATGAGATCAACATTCTGGCCTGCCTTGTGGCGAAAAAGCTGGGCGTGGCCCACACCATCGCCAGAATCCGCAACCCGGAATATGAGACGCAGCTCCGCTTCATGCGGGGGGAGTTGGGCATGACCATGTCCATCAACCCGGAAAAGGCGGCGGCTCACGAGATCGCCCGCGTACTGCGGTTCCCGGCGGCTATGAAGCTGGAGTCCTTTTCCAAGGGGCGGCTGGAGCTGGTGGAGTACCGTTTGCAGGAGGGCTCTGCGCTGGATGGCGTCCAATTGCTGGATATTTACCGCAGCGCCCGGGCAAGGGTGCTGATATGTGCGGTGTCCCGGAAAGGGGAGACCACCATCCCCTCCGGTGATTTCCAACTAAAAAGCGGCGATAAAATCTATGTCACCGCCGCGCCGGATCAGCTCTCCGCTTTTTTCCAGTATTTGGGTGTGTTTCGCAAAAAGGCATCCAGCGTCATGATCGTGGGCGCCAGCAAAATGTGCTACTATCTTGCAAGCGAGCTTCTGCACATGGGGATGAGCGTGAAGATTATCGACCAGAATGAGAGCCGCTGCGCCCAAATCAGCGAGCTGCTGCCCCGGGCGCTGGTCATTGTGGGTGACGGTACGGACGGGGAGCTGCTGGCAGAGGAGGGCATTGACGATACCGATGCCTTTGTGGCCCTGACCGGCATTGACGAGGCCAATATCCTCATGGCCATGTGCGCATCCCGGCAGAAGGCCGGGTGCAAGGTGGTGGCGAAGATCAACCGCCGCTCCCTGATGGAGCTGGTGAGCAGCGAGCGGATGATCGACAGCATAGTCTCCGTCCGAGATGTGACCACGGAGTTGATTGTGCAGTACGTCCGGGCCATGGAGAGCGCCTCCGGCGCCAAGATCAAAACGCTGCACCGGCTGGTGGAGGGGGCTATTGAGGCACTGGAATTTCATGTAGACAATGACGTTGCCTTTGTGGAAACGCCCCTGAAGGACCTGCGGCTGAAATCCGGCGTGCTCATTGCGGGCATCGTCCGGCGCAACGGCAGCATTGTCATACCCGGCGGCAGCGATGTGATTCGCGGCGGCGATGATGTCATTGTGGTGACGCAGGACGCCGCCCTTCAGGACATTCACGATATTTTGCGGCAGGAGTAAGAGGAGGCACTATGAATATACGCATGATCGGCTTTGTGCTGGGACGAATCCTGCTGGTGGAGGCGGGACTTTTGACCCTGCCGCTGGCCGTGGCGCTGCTGTACAGGGAACCGGCCATGCCGTGGCTGATCACCATGGCGGCGCTGGTAGTTTGCGGCGCACTTTTGAGCTTCCGAAAGCCGGAACGCACCGCCCTTTACGCCAAGGACGGCTTTGCTGCCGTGGCGCTGGTGTGGCTGCTGATGTCCGCCTTTGGAGCGCTGCCCTTTGTGCTTTCGGGGGACATTCTCCATTACGTGGACGCCTTTTTTGAAACGGTCTCCGGCTTTACTACCACCGGAGCCAGTATCCTCCCGGCAGTGGAACCGCTGAGCCGGGGCAGCCTGTTCTGGCGCAGCTTTACGCACTGGGTTGGCGGCATGGGCGTACTGGTGTTCGTCATGGCGATTTTACCCATGAGCGACGGACATACCATGCATATCCTCCGGGCGGAGATGCCGGGGCCTACGGCGGGCAAACTGGTCAGCCGCATGAGCGACACGGCAAAAATCCTCTACGGCATTTATTTTGTGATGACAGCGGTTATGATTTTGCTGCTGGTGCTGGGGGGCATGGATTTGTTTGACGCCTGTATCCATGCCTTCGGCACCGCCGGTACCGGCGGCTTTTCCAGCCGGAACGCCAGCGTGGGGGCCTACAACAGCGCGTATATCGACATTGTCATCGGTATCGGGATGCTGGCCTTCGGCGTCAATTTTAATCTGTACTTTTTCCTGCTGGTGCGCCGCTTTCGGGAGGTGCTCCGCTCCGAGGAGCTGTGGGTGTATCTCGGCATCGTGGCGGCGTCCACAGCGGCCATTGCCGCCAACATCCTGTCGCTGTACGGCTCTGTGGGAACGGCGCTGCGCCACACTTTCTTTCAGGTGTCCTCCGTTATCACCACAACCGGCTACGCCACAGTGGATTTCGGGCAGTGGCCGGTTTTTTCCAAAACAGTGCTGGTGCTGCTGATGTTTGTGGGCGGCTGCGCCGGTTCTACCGCCGGCGGATTGAAGGTCACGCGCATCGTCACCTTGGCAAAGGCCGCTGTAATGGATATGCGGAAGATGCTGCATCCCAATGCCGTGATCAATGTGCGGATGGAGGGCCGCGCCCTGCCGGAAAAACAGGTGCGGGGCGTGCAGGCGTATCTTTCCATCTACATACTGATTTTATGCGGCTCATGGCTGCTGCTGAGTCTGGCGGGCTTTGATGAGCTGACAACCTTTACCGCTGTTGTGACCTGCATCAATAACGTCGGCCCGGGACTGAACATGGTGGGCCCCACCGGGAATTTCGGTTTCTTTGCCCCGTGGGCCAAGCTGCTTTTGAGCTTTGATATGCTGGCGGGGCGGCTGGAGCTGTTCCCCATGCTGCTGCTGTTCACCCCATCCATCTGGCGCGGGAGCCACGTGCGGAGGTCCACCCTTGAGCATTTATAAAAAATACAGGACAGGGAAATTGTTCCCTGTCCTGTATTTTTTGTGTGTGATGTTAAGCTCAGACAAGACCCTGCGCCAGCATGGCCTCGCTGACCTTCTTGAAGCCGGCCAGATTGGCACCGGCTACGAGGTTGCCATCAAGGCCGTATTCCTTGGCGGCGTTGTTGATGTTGTGGAAGATGTTTACCATGATGCCGTGGAGCTTGGCGTCCACTTCCTCAAATGTCCAGGAGTAGCGCATGGAGTTCTGGCTCATTTCCAGTGCGCTGACCGCCACGCCGCCGGCGTTGGCCGCCTTGGCGGGCGCGAACAGCAGACCGGCCTTGCGGAAAATGTCGATGGCGGCGGGGGTGGAGGGCATATTGGCGCCCTCGGCCACGGCCATGGCACCGCCCTTGACGATGTTTTCGGCCTCGGCCACGTCAATCTCATTCTGAGTGGCGCAGGGCAGGGCAATGTCGCAGGGGATGGTCCAGATGCCGCGGCAGCCCTCGGTATAGGTGCTGCCGGGGACCTGTGCGGCATATTCCTTGATGCGGCCGCGCTTGACGAGCTTGATGTCCTTGACAACGTCCAGCTTGATACCGTCCGGGTCATGGATATAGCCGTTGGAATCGCACATGGCGACAACCTTGGCGCCGAGAGCCGTGGCCTTTTCGCAGGCGAAGATAGCCACGTTGCCGCTGCCGGAGATCACCACGGTCTTACCGGCAAAGCTGTCGCCCTTCAGCGTCTTGAGCATCTCCTCCGTGAAATAGCACAGGCCGTAGCCGGTGGCCTCGGTCCGGGTGAGGGAGCCGCCGAAGGTCAGGCCCTTGCCGGTGAGGACAGAAGCCTCGCTGGCGTTCTTCAGGCGCTTGTACTGGCCGAACAGATAGCCAATCTCGCGGCCGCCCACGCCGATATCACCGGCGGGCACATCCGTGAACTGGCCGATGTGGCGGTAGAGCTCCGTCATAAAGCTCTGGCAGAAGCGCATGACCTCGGCATCGGACTTGCCCTTGGGGTCAAAGTCGCTGCCGCCCTTGCCGCCGCCGATGGGCAGGCCGGTGAGGCTGTTTTTCAAAATCTGCTCAAAGCCGAGGAACTTCAGAATGGACAGGTTCACCGTGGGGTGGAACCGCAGGCCGCCCTTGTAGGGGCCGATGGCGGAGTTGAACTGCACCCGGAAGCCCCGGTTCACCTGCACCTTGCCGGAATCGTCCGTCCAGGGCACGCGGAACATAACGGTACGCTCCGGCTCTACAAAGCGCTCCAGAATGCCGTTGGCCTCCAGCTCGGGATGACGCTCCACCATGGGCTGAAGACCCTCCAGCACCTCGTAGACCGCCTGATGAAACTCCTTCTGATCGGGGTCACGGGCCAGAATCTGGTCATAGACCCGCTTGCAATATGCATTGTTCAGCATGGGAAATTCTCCTTTCAAAAGTAGTGCGGGAAATATTTCACGCATTATCTTATCAAATCAGGGTCCGGCTGTATAGAGTATTTTTCACCGAAATCCGATTATTTTTCAAAAAATTCACAGCAAAAAAAAAGCCCCTGCTGTCCGAGTGCGGACAACAGGGGCAAAAAGTGTGTGCGAATCAAACGCGGCCCATGGCCTGACGCAGTGTGTCGGTCACAGCGCCCTCGAAAATGCGGGTGGAGTGACCATGCAGCGTTTCCAGAGCCGGTGCGGCCAGACCGCAGGGCGTATTGCCGCTCATGGAGAGGTCCATGTCCAGAATAAACTTCACCTCCGGGTCCTGCGGCGCGTTGGGTGTGTTGTTTTTAAGATGGGCGGTACCGGCGTGAATCTTGGCGGCGCTGCTGGAATCCAGCTTGAGCTGTACATCAAGACCCGCCACGGGGACGCGCTCCTCGTCCACATCCAGCTCCGCCAGAACACCCAGATACGGCGGGGTGAACAGCTCACGCCACGGCGTATCCTCCAGCCCCAGCGCGTTCCGGGAAACGATATTGAGATACCGCAGACCCACCCGCTGGAAATAGGCGGGCTTATAGAGCTGGATGAATGTTGCAAGGGGCTTGTCCAGCATCCGGGCAAACTCCTCCCAGCCGGGGTAGGACAACGTGGAGAGAGCGATGAAATCCCGGGTGAGGTTCAGCTTCCAGCGCCCGTCCTGTGAGAGAAAATGGTAATTGGTCACCGGAGCCTGCGGCTCGGGCTTGCCGTTTACCACCCGGGGCGGCAGTTGGTCCTGTCGGCGGGCGTACTGGGGAAAGTCCTCCCGGACAGCCTCCTGAAAATCGGCAGGCTCCGTATTGTTGATGGTGAGAATCGTGGGGAAGCGAAGCTGGCAGATGACCTCATGGGCCAGCGGCTTTTCATAGTGTGTGCGGGGACGGTCGGAAAACAGCATAATCAACACTCCTTTTGCAGTGTCATAAATGAGATGCTGTTATTGTAATCCCTGCGGCGGAAAAAGTCAATGTGAGGGGGGACTGGAAGCCTCTGCCGCTGTTTCCAGCTTTTGAGGGTTGTTTCCTGCCCTTGCCGTTGGGTACAATAAGGTTACAAAATGGTAACAGAAAGGAAAAGAGACATGAAACAGAGAATTTTCCAACGTTTGCTGATGACAGCGGCCGTTGCCGGACTTCTGACTGTGGGTGCTCACGCCACCCGCCGGAGCGTACCGGTGCAGGTGGATGCCGACACGCTGCCGGTGCGCGGCTATGTGGACAGCGGCGTGACCTATGTGCCGCTGCGGGCGCTGCTGAATGGGCTGGACGCCGGTTGGCGCGTGTGGTGGGACAGCAGCGCGGGACAGGCCGCGGCGGAAAGTGAAGATGATACGCTCCGGGCAGACCCGGCAGCGGACACCCTCACCGTCAACAGCCGCACGTTCCATGGCCGGGTGACGGTGGAAAACGGCGTGACCTACGTGCCGCTGCGAGCGGTGTGCGAGGCGCTGGGGTGCACCGTGGAGTGGGATGCGTACTTAGGCGGCGCGGCGGTGACCTCCCCCGGCGCGGCCTGCAACGCCTCTGAGCTTTACTGGCTGGCCCACATTATCTACGCTGAAAGCGGAGCGGAGTCCATGACAGGGCAGATCGCCGTGGGAAATGTCATTTTGAACCGGGTGGCGAGTCCGCAATTCCCGGATACCGTGCAGGCCGTGATTTTTGACCGGAAGGACGCGGTCCAGTTTGAGCCGGTGGGAAACGGACGCATTTATCAATCACCCTCCGAGACTTCCGTGGAGGCGGCGCGGCAGGCGCTGGCGGGGGAAAACATCATCGGCGATGCTCTGTATTTCTACGCCCCGGCGCTGTCGCAGGGGGTGTGGATCAACGCCAACTGCACCTATCAACAGACCATCGGCTGCCACCGGTTTTACCTCTGATTGAGCGGCAAAAAGCCTGCCTCTGCTGACGTAGAGGCAGGCTTTTCATATTCCGGCGTTATACGTAGCTCTGGGTGGTGACATCGAACACGCCCCGGGTGGTGATTCGCAGAGAGGGAATCACCGGCAGAGCCATGAAGGAGAGGGTCATGAACGGGTCAATGCCGGGGCCGACGCCGAGACTGTGGGCCACGGCCTTGGCCCGCTCCAGCTTTTCGTTCACAACGGCCAGCGGCTCATCGCTCATGATTCCGGCAATGGCCAGCGGTACCTCAGCGGCGGGGCGGCCATCGTCCCACACCACGATGCCGCCGTTCAGCTCCACCACCCGGTTCACGGCGGCGGCCATGTCGGCTTCGGTGGTGCCGACTACGATGATGTTGTGGGAATCGTGAGAAATAGAGGTGGCCACCGCGCCGGACCTCAGGCCGTAGCCCTGCAAATAGCCGATGCCGATGTGGTGCGTATTCTTGTGCCGCTCCACCACGGCAATCTTCAGCACATCATACTCCGTGTCGATGCGGTCGGAGTACCCGGCGTCCGCCGTGGTGATCTCACCGTTCACCATGCCGATGACGCCCCGGGGCCGCTTTTCCACAAAGTCCTCCGCCGTGAGGGTCGCCACATGGAACGTTCTGTGGGCGCGCTCCACCAGATAGGCATCTACCTCCGGGGCGGGGAAGTCCCGCATTTGGCCGTGGTCCACCATGAGCACGCCACGCTTGTAGACCTGTTCGATCTGGAAGGAATCGAAGCTGTCGATGATGACAAAGTCCGCCAGATAGCCGGGGGAGATACCGCCCCGGTTGTTCAGCAGAAAATACCGGGCAGCGTTGTGGCAGGCCACCTTGACCGCGGTGATGGGGTCGGCCCCAAGGGCGATGGCCCGCTTTACAATATAGTCGATGTGGCCCTTTTCCAGCAGGTCATTGGGGTGTTTATCGTCCGTGCAGAACATACAGCGGTCAGCATACTTGCCGGTGAGCAGGGGCATGAGGGCCTCCAGGTTCCGGGCGGCGGTGCCCTCCCGAATCATGATGAATTGTCCCCGCTCCAGCTTGGCAAGGGCATCATTTATATCGTGGCACTCATGGTCGGAATAAACGCCGGCGGCGATGTAGGCGTTGAGGTCATTGCCCTTCAGGTCCGGGGCGTGACCGTCGATCTTTTTGTGGTGGGCCTGCGCCGCCACGATTTTTTCCACGGTCTGTTCGTCCCCGTTGATGGCGCCCACAAAGTTCATCAGTTCCGCAAGGCCCTGTACCCGGGGATGGTCATAAAAGCTGTCAATAGCCCGGTAGTCCAGAATGGCGCCGGATTCGTCCAGCGGCGTTGCCGGGACACAGGAGGGCAGCATGAACCGCACATCCACCGGCAGGCCCTCTGTGGCCTGGAGCATATACTCGATTCCGTCGGTTCCCATAACATTTGTGATCTCATGGGGGTCCGTGATGACGGTGGTGGTGCCGTGGGGCAGCACCGCCTTGACAAATTCCGTGGGGCTGACCAGCGAGCTTTCCAGATGGATATGGGCGTCCAGAAAGCCGGGGAGGACGATTTTCCCGGTGCAGTCCACCTCTGTTTTGCCGTGATAGCTGCCCATGCCGACAATGAGCCCCTCTGTCACGGCAATGTCCATGGTGGAAATTTCGTTGGAAAAGACGTTGACAAAGGCGGCGTTTTTCAGCACCAGCTCCGCCGGCTCCCGTCCGGCGGCAGCGGCAATGATTCGCTGCTTTTTCAGCAGCCTGCGGTTGATTTTCCCGGCGTAGCTTTCCGTCATGAGACCGCTCCCTTCCGCTTATATCAGCTATTATAAAAAATAATGCACCTCTTGGCTGAAGTATACTGAAAAAAACGTGCCCTGTCCACAAAAAAGCATAGGGATATCCGCCAAAATTTCCGGCGGATTTTCGGCATTCTATCCCGTCAGCGGAGGCGAGCGGAAAAATCCGGCCTTTTCCCACGGAAGCCGTTGCGAATGGCTGGGAAATGGGGTATAATAAATCCAATTATGCGATTATCACCGGAGGTTTTCCCATGAAGTGCATGGTCATAGACGGTAATTCCATCATCAACCGGGCCTATTACGGCATTCGCCCGCTTTCCAACCGGGAGGGGCTGTTCACCCACGCAATCTTCGGCTTTCTTACCACGTTGTTGCGTCTGCGGGACGAGGAGCAGCCGGACGCGCTGTGCGTCACGTTTGACGTCCACGCTCCCACGTTCCGCCACAAGGCGGACGAGGACTACAAGGCCACCCGCAAGCCCATGCCGGAGGAGCTTCGGATGCAGGTGCCGGTGCTCAAGGAGGTGCTGGACGCCCTGAACATTCCTCGCTACGAAATGGAGGGCTGGGAGGCCGATGACCTCATCGGCACCATTTCCAGAAGGTGCGAGGCGGCGGGCTGGGACTGCGTGGTGGTGACTGGCGACAAGGATTCCCTTCAGCTTATCACGGAGCACACCAAGGTGAAGTTGGTGTCCACCCGTATGGGCCAGACCACCACCAAGGACATGACCCCGGAGACTTTCCGGGAGCAGTACGGCTTTGAACCCATCCACATGATCGACCTGAAGGCTCTCATGGGAGACACCTCCGACAATATCCCCGGCGTACCGGGGGTGGGTGAAAAGACCGCCATGGACCTTATTCAAAAATATGGCAGCGTGGACGCCATTTATGAAAAGCTTCCGGATATCGACGCCAAGCCCGCCGCCATCAAAAAGCTGACGGCGGGAGAGGACGCAGCCCGCCATTCCTACTGGCTGGCCACCATTGTCACTGATGCGCCGCTGTCCTTCGACCCGGCGGAAAACCGGGTGCAGGAGCCGACACCGGCGGCGTATCCCCTGTTTTTGAAGCTGGAATTTTCCAAGCTGATCGAAAAAATGGGCCTGCGTCCGGTGGAAACGGCTCCGGCGGATGCCGCGCCGGACGTCACCGTGACGGCGGAGCGGATCACGGAGGAATCCCGTGCCCGGGAGGTGCTGGAACTGTTCCGCAAGGCGGATCATGTGACGGTGCTGGCCCTGCCGGATCTCTCCGGGGTCATTGCGGACTGCGATACCGGGGCGGATACCGCCCTGTCGGCGGAGTTCTTTTTTGAGCGCTACACCGGCGACTGGAACGCGCTGCTGAACGCCCTGTTCGCCGCCGACATTAAAAAAGTGAGCCATAACGTCAAGGACCTCATGCGGACGCTGCTGGAAAACGGCCTGAACGCAGAGGGCTTCATGTTCGACACCGCTCTGGCCGCCTATCTGGTGGACGCCATCAGCGGGAAATATGACATCGGCCAGCTTTTTGCCGCCTATTTCCATACGGAGCTGGATAAGCCCCTTTATCTGGAGCCGGACGCCTTTTCCCTGCTGGGGGACACCGCGGCGGCGGAGGCTGCCTTCCACAGCTACACCAGCGCCGTGGACGCCCTTTATGAAGTGCTGGCCCCCAAATTGAAGGAGCTGGACCTCTGGGAACTGTACACCACAGCAGAACTGCCGCTGTGCCGGGTGCTGGCGCAGATGGAGCTGGCGGGCTGCCGGGTGGACCGGGGCGCGCTGGCGGCCTTTGGGGAAATGCTCACGGAAAGAGCCAACGCGCTGGAGCAGGATATTTATAACATGGCCGGTGAGGAATTCAACATCAATTCCCCCAAACAGCTTGGGGAGATTTTGTTCGGGAAGCTGGGCCTGCCCCACGGAAAAAAGACGAAAACCGGCTGGTCCACCAACGCCGATGTACTGGAAAAGCTGCGGTATGAGGTGCCCATTGTGGGGGCCGTGCTGGAATACCGGCAGTACACGAAGCTGCGCTCCACCTACGCCGATGGGCTTTTAAAGGCTATGGACCCGGACGGGCGGGTGCGGACCCGGTTCCAGATGACCGTCACCGCTACCGGGCGGCTCAGCTCCACAGAGCCGAATTTGCAGAATATCCCCACCCGCACGGATTTAGGCAGCGAGATCCGCCGGATGTTTATCCCGGCGGAGGGCTGTGTGCTGGTGGACGCGGACTACTCCCAGATCGAGCTGCGGCTGCTGGCCCACATCTCCGGAGACGAGGCCATGCAGGCGGCATTTACCTCCGGCACGGATATCCACACCGCCACGGCGGCGCAGGTGTTCCATGTGGCCCCCGCCGAGGTGACTCATGAGATGCGCCGCCGGGCGAAGGCCGTAAACTTCGGTATTGTCTACGGCATCTCCGCCTTTTCCCTCAGTCAGGACATCGGCGTGACGGTGGCGGAGGCCAAGGCGTATATGGAGGCCTATTTCGCCACCTTCCCCGGTGTGCGGAAGTATATGGATGATGTGGTGGCAAAGGCCAAGGAGCAGGGGTATGTGGAGACGCTGTTCCACCGGCGGCGGGAGCTGCCGGAGATCCGCTCCTCCAATTTCAATATGCGCTCCTTTGGGGAGCGGGTGGCGCTGAATATGCCCATTCAGGGCACGGCGGCGGACATTATGAAGCTGGCTATGGTGGCCGTGGAGAAACGGCTGAAACGGGAACTGCCGGAGGCCAAGCTGGTCTTGCAGGTCCACGATGAGCTGATCGTGGAGTGCCCGGAGCCGCAGGCGGCGGCCGCGGCAAAGCTGCTGGAGGAGGAAATGGAGCAGGTGGCCCATCTGTCCGTCCCCCTGACGGCGGAGGCCCACTGGGGCCGCAACTGGCTGGAGGCCAAGGGCTGATCAAAGGAGTAAAAAATGGAAGCTGAAAAAATGCACGTCCGCATTGTCCCCATGACTGCGGACCATCTGGACGAGGTGGCGGAGCTGGAGCGGGTCTGCTTTACAACGCCGTGGAGCCGGAATATGCTGGCAGAGGAGCTGGACAATTACCTCTCCGCCTTTTTGGTGGCGCTGGATGACAATGATAAAGTGGCAGGCTATGCCGGCTTACAGGCGGTGCTGGACGAGGGGTACATCACCAATGTAGCGGTCCGGCCGGACTGCCGCCGGCAGGGCATCGCGGGAAAGCTCCTGCAGGTCTTTCTGGACTTTGCCAAGGGCAACCACTTGGCGTTTTTGTCGCTGGAGGTGCGGGCGTCCAACTATGACGCCATTGCCCTTTACGGCAGCCGGGGCTTTCGCAGCGTGGGCCGTCGGAAAAATTATTATGAGCATCCCAGAGAGGATGCCATCATTATGACGAGAGAGTTTGAACAGCATGGAACTGAGAATCCCGTCAGTTGAACAACTGAGGACGATTTATGACCGGGACCTGAAGGAAGCATTTCCCACAGCGGAATTAAAACCCCTGCGGAATATTGAGAAGAGCTGGACGGAGGGCTGGTACAGACCCTACTGCCTGTTTGACGGGGATAATATCGTGGGCGAGGCGTTTCTCTGGCTGGGCCATCCCGGCTGGGCGCTGCTGGATTATCTATGTGTTTCCAGCGCCCGCCGTAACGGCGGCCTTGGCGCCGTGCTTCTGCAAAAGCTGCGGGAGCGGGAGAGCGGTACCGTGATTTTCGGAGAATCCGAAGCCCCGGAGGACGCCCCGGACGCGGCCATGGCGGCGCGGCGGCTGGGCTTTTATGCCCGGAACGGCCTGCGGACCGCAGGCTATGATACGGAGATGTTCGGCGTGCACTATAAAACGCTGTATCTGGCCGATGGGCCGGTGGACGAGGCGCTTTTGATGCAGGAGCACCGGTTTGTTTACGAAAATACCTTCGCGGCGGATAAATTTCATAAATATGTCCGCATCCCCTTTGACGCCAAGGCCGCGCCGGGACCGAGAGTCCCATGGCAGCAGTGAAAAGCGGCCGTTACGCTGAATAACAAGAGAAAGAAGCGGTACCATGAAAATTTTAGCCTTTGAAAGCTCATGCGATGAGACCGCCGTGGCGGTGGTGGAGGACGGACGCCGAGTGCTGTCGGACGCCATCGCGTCCCAAGCGGACCTCCATGCGCTCTACGGCGGTGTTGTGCCGGAAATCGCCTCCCGCAAGCACGTGGAGGCCATCGCCGCCCTGACGGAAAAGGCCCTTGCGGACGCAAGCTGCACCCGACAGGATATTGACGCGGTGGCGGTCACCTATGCGCCGGGCCTTATCGGCGCGGTGCTGGTGGGCCTCAGCTTCGCAAAATCCATGGCATTTGGGCTGGGGGTGCCGCTGATTCCGGTGCACCATATCCGGGGACATATCGCCGCGAACTATCTGGCCTTCCCGGAGCTGGAGCCGCCGTTTCTGGCACTGGCTATCTCCGGCGGCAATACGCTCATCGTGGACGTCCGGGATTACACGGATATGAAGATTTTAGGCGCGACCCGGGATGACGCGGCAGGGGAGTGCTTTGACAAGGCGGCCCGGGTGCTGGGCTTGCCGTATCCCGGCGGCGCTCCTATGGATAAGCTGGCGCAGAAATCAAAGGGCGGCGTTTACACCCTGCCGGTGGCCCATGTGGAGGGCGCTCCGCTGGACATGAGCTTTTCGGGTCTGAAAACGGCGGTGGTGAATTTGGCCCACCATGCCGAGCAGGTGGGCCAGCCGTTGGACGCCCCGGCGCTGGCGCGGGATTTCGCGCAGGCAGTCAGTGACACGCTGGTGCCCCGGGCCATGGAGGCCGCGCAGCAGGCGGGAAGGACTGTGATTGCCGCGGCAGGCGGCGTGGCGGCCAATTCTGTCATTCGGGGCGATTTGGAACGGGCCTGCGCGCAGGCGGGCTATCACCTGTATCTGCCGCCGCTGCGGTGGTGCGGCGACAACGGTGCCATGATCGGTGCACAGGGCTACTATGAGTATCTGGCCGGTCACACGGCGGGCATGGAGCTCAATGCCTACGCCACCCGGGACATCAATGCCTGAGTAAAAAACATCCGCCGCCTGATGCTTCAGGCGGCGGATGTTTTTTTTGAAGAAGTCATGCCGCTTCCCGCATGGTCCAGCAAAACCCGGCCAGCGCGGCGGCACCGCCCAGCGTCAGACAGGCGGCGGGGGTAATTCCGTCGGCCAGCAGCGTCAGGGAGCAAATGACGGACAGCCCGGTGTACAGGGTGAACAGCCGGGAATTTCCAGCCTTTACCGTGAAGCCGGAGAGCCGGTAGGAACCGAGAATCAGCGCCATCAGCCCCAGCAGCTCCGGGTAGTAGTGTGCCAGCACCGGGTCAACGGAGTCCAGCCGGTAAACAAAGACCAGCCGAATTAGCAGTGAGACCGGAACGGCCAGCAGCGGCAGCGGACTGACCGTCTCCTTCCGGCAGGCTAACAGGCCGCAGAACAGACCGGCAGCGGCAGCTATGGACAGTACGCCCATGATGGCGCCGGAGGTGCCGGAGCCGGCAGAGGCGATCACGGAAAGCCCATCCGCCGAAAGAACGGCCTGCCCGCCGGAGACAGCCCGCAGCAGCTCCCATACGCCGGAGAGACCTACCAAAAAGCAGCCGAGGACCGTCAGCGTCAGACATTTTGCGTCCGCGCCGCCGAATTGTGCGGAAAAGGGGGCCTCTGTGCTGCGGGGCAGGCGGCGGGTCAGGAAAATCAGTGCCGCCGCCGATAAAAGCAGCAGCAACGGTAGCAGCAGAGTGGGAAGACTGCCGGGAACCGGCAGGCGGGTGTCCGCCTCAAAGCCAATATGATTTTGAAGCAGCCGCAGGGCAAGGCACGCTGCCCCGGCAGCCAGAGAGAAAAGAAGCGCACGCTGTTTCATATTCTGTCCTTTCAGGCGGCATCGCCGCCGTAACGTTTCATTTTAGTTTTAAAATTATACCACCGTTTTTCCGGCTTGTCCACGCTGCCGCTCATTTTTATGTCGGCCGCCGCATATAGAAAAGAAAACGGACAAGCGAGGGAGAACGGAATGGAGCAATTACTAAGAGAAACACTGTTGGCCTCCGGCACAGCGCTGCTGGGAATCTTTCTTTTGCCGCTGGTGCTGGTGCGGGGACCGGCAGAGGTGGCAGAGCCGCCGCAGACGCCGGCGGCGGATACTGCTTTGGAGCAGACAGAGGAGGCGGAATCGCCTGCCGCGCCGCATGACCGGGAGCGGACGCTGCGGGTGCTGGAGGGCAATACCGTCCGGGAGATGACCATGGAGGATTATTTGTTTGGCGTCACGGCGGCGGAGATGCCCGCCTCCTTCGCGGAGGAGGCGCTGAAGGCACAGGCGGTGGCGGCTCGGACATACACGCTCTATAAGCTAATCTCCGGGGGAAACCACGGAGATACGGCGGACATCTGCACGGATTCCACCTGCTGTCAGGCATATATCGCCCCGGAAAGCGCCCGGGCGAACTGGGGCGAAAATGCCGAAAGCTATACGGAAAAGATACGCACGGCGGTGGCTGCCACAGACGGTGAGGCCATTTTGTACGGCGGCGTGCCGATTTTGGCGGTGTTCCATGCCAGCTCCGCCGGGCTGACCCGCGCCGCCGGACAGGTGTGGCAGAACGAGCTGCCCTATCTTAAACCTGTGGACTCCCCGGAGGCGGCGGAGAGCATTCCCAATTATTATAGCCGTGTGGAATTTTCACCGGCGGATCTGAAGCAGCGATTACTGGCCAAGATTCCGGGGGCGGAGCTGTCCGGCGAGAAAAAGAACTGGCTGAAAAATGCCGTGCGGGACAGCGCAGGCAGCGTGGAGACCGTGGAGGTGGGCGGCGTGACTGTCCGGGGGACGGTGGTGCGCGCCGCGCTGGGGCTGCGCTCCGCCTGCTTTGAATGGGAGCTTCAGGACGGAAATTTTGTTTTTTACGTGACAGGTCACGGCCACGGCGTTGGACTCAGCCAGTACGGCGCGGACGCCATGGCAGAGGCCGGGGCCGATTACCGGGAGATTCTCACCCACTACTATACCGGCGTAGCGGTGGCGGTCTATGCGGGGTAGGGCTTTACAAGGCCCGCAGGACTGTGGTAAAATATTTTATTCAAATGGTCAGAGGGGAGGAAAGCGGCATGAAAAAACGCGGTGCGGCCCTGCTTTTCTGTCTGCTGCTGGTGCTCCAGCTGGCGCTTCCGGTCCGGGCGGCGGGCAGCGTGTACTTTGTGGCGGCGGAGGCCAGCGTACTGCCTCTGACGGACGCCACCATGCCGTTCTGGTCCGGCGGCTATCTCTATGTACCGGCGTCGGTGTTCACCGGCTTTGATATTTCCATCATCAACAATACGGCGAAGAAAATGACGGTGCTGGAAAAGGACCGGCGGGCGCTCTTGTTCGACTGGGAAAAGGGAACGGCACAGGATGGCGGCGGCCAGGTACTGACGCCGGGGCTCATTCAGTCCGGCGGCAGCGCGTTTGTACCGGCCTCCATAGTGTCAGACTTTTTCGGACTGCAATACTCCGTGACGGAGGTGGCCCACGGGTATCTTGTGTGGCTGCGATCTCCGAATTTCGGCATGACTACGGCGGATTTTGCCAATGCTGCCACCTACAACATGGAGGAGCGCTACACGGCCTATACCAAGGGGAGCCAGACGCCCTCCACACCGCAGACGCCCTCCGGCACCACAGTCCCGCCCAGCGGTGCCCGCATCCGCCTGTGCATTGAGGCGGACCAGCGGGCCGGCAGTCTGCTGGACGCGTTGGAGCGGGCCAACGGCTGGGCCACATTTTACTGTACGCCGGAATTCATGGAAAATAACGGAGATCTGCTGCGGCGCTTAGCGGTGTCCGGCAGTGCCGTGGGGCTGCTGCTGGACCCGGAGGACCCGGCGGAGAGCTTAGACCAGCAGCTCAAGCGGGGTAATGACGCCCTGTACCGGGCCACGCTGACGCGGACCCGCCTCGTTTATGCCGACGGCGGAGAGGAAACGCTGCAGGCGTTGGAGCAGTTGGGGTATAGCTGCCTGACGCCGGACATGGACCGGACGGACTACAAGCTGGAAAGCGCCGCCAACGCCGCGGCGCTGCTCAAGCGGGTGTCGGCCCGGCGGAGGGACGTGTCCGTATGGCTGGGGACCACCGCCTCCGCCGCAGGCGTGAAGGAGTTTGTTTCCTCTGCTCAGCGGGAGGGGCATTACTGCCGCGCCATGACAGAGTAAGATTTACAAATCGTTCAACCAACCGAAGAAAAATTCGGGTATCATAAAGAAAAAACAGGCCGGTGGCCCGCAAAACTGGAGGAGAGCGTATGGGACGCAATATTCTGGTAGTAGAGGATGACAAGAACATTTCCGATCTCATCTATATGTATCTGGTGAAGGAGGGCTTTGACGTCCGCATCGCCGGAGACGGAGGCAAGGCGCTGGAGGAATTTCGGAAAAAGGAGCCGGACCTGATATTGCTGGACATCATGCTGCCGGTGATGGACGGCTGGGCTGTCTGCGCCAAAATCCGGGAGACCAGCAAGGTCCCCATCATCATGCTGACCGCCAAAAGCGAGGTCTTTGACCGTATTCAGGGCCTTGAGATGGGCGCGGACGATTACATCGTCAAGCCCTTTGAGATGAAGGAGCTTATCGCCCGCATCAACGCCGTTCTGCGGCGGACGGAGATTCCCAATGACACCAGCAAAAAGCTGCATTTTGACAAGCTGACCATCGACCTTGATTCCTATGAGCTTATTGTAGACGGAAAGAAGATCGACACACCGCCCAAGGAATTGGAGCTTCTCTACCATCTGGCCTCCACCCCCAACCGGGTCTATACCCGCAATCAGCTTTTGGACGAGGTGTGGGGCTTTGACTACTTTGGCGACAGCCGCACCGTGGACGTACATATCAAGCGTCTGCGGGAAAAGGTGGAGGGCGTCAGTGACCAGTGGGCGCTGAAAACCGTCTGGGGCGTGGGCTACAAGTTCGAGACCGCAGCGGGCCAGAGCGCGGAGAAAAAGGCATGAAGCGTCTGCGGGAACAGTTCCGGGGGCTTTACTGGCGGCAGATGTCCATTACGGTGGGTATGGTGCTGCTGACGCTGGTGCTGCTGGGAACGGTATTCTTCTCTCTAAGCTATAACTATGCCCGGGGGCAAAAGACCGATGAGCTGCTGGAGCGGGCGCAGGTGGTGAGCCGCCTGTCCGTGCGATATCTGGAAAGCGGCCGCTATCTCACCATGGAGGAGCTGCGGCAGGATCAGGTATTCCAGCAGCTTGCCGCCACGGCGGCCATGATCTCCGATATGGATATTCTGGTGTGCGACGAGGAGGGCCATGTGCTCCTTTCTACGGACGAGACCATGGAGGGCCAGTCTATCACCATACCCGAGGGTGTGATGTCCGCCGTACTGGAGCAGGGAACATGGGCGGGCCGCAGCCGCCTGGACCAGCTCTATGAGAGCAAGCGGTTCGTAGGCGGCGTATCCGTTGTCAGCCCCACCACGGGCAATGTGCTGGGAACGGTGTTCACCGTGTCCTCCGGCGATACGGTGGACGCCCTGTGGCGGACGTTTGCGGGGCTGCTGGTGATGACCGCGCTGGTGGTGCTGATGATCTCCTTTGTGGCCACCTCCGTGACCACCATGCGGCAGATCAAGCCTATCCGGGAAATGGCACAGGCCACCCGCTGCTATGCGGAGGGAGATTTTGACATCCGCATGAACGATTATGGCCGGGACGATGAGATCGGCGAGCTGGCGGCCTCCTTCAACAACATGGCGGAGCGCCTGCAGCAGACGGAGCGACAGCGTCGGGAGTTCATTGCCAATATTTCCCATGAGCTGAAAACCCCCATGACCACTATTGCTGGTTATACGGACGGTATTCTGGACGGAACGATTCCCCCGGAAAATGAAAAGCAGTATTTACAGATCATCGCAAATGAGAGCCGCCGGCTGAGCCGGCTGGTGCGGCGGATGCTGGATGTCAGCCAGCTTCAGGCCATGGACCCTCTGCGGAACGGCAACCATTTTGACATCTGCGAATCCATGCGCCGGGTGCTGATCTCCATGGAAAAGAAGATCAATGACCGGCATCTGGACGTAGAGGCCGATATTCCTGATGAGCCGATTTTGGTGCTGGGCGATAATGACATGATCACGCAGGTGCTCTACAATCTGCTGGAAAATGCCGCCAAGTTCGCCCGGGAGGGCTCCACGCTGTATTTGGGCGTGACCATGATGGACGGAAAGGCCCGGGTCACGGTGCGGAACGTGGGCGATACCATTCCCGCCGAGGAGCTGCCGTTGCTGTTTGAACGGTTCCATAAGAGCGACAAGTCCCGCAGCGAGGACAAGGACGGCTATGGGCTTGGCCTTTATATCGTCAAGACCATTTTGCAGCAGCACAAGGAGGACATCAGCGTGACCAGCGAGAACGGCGTGACAACATTTACGTTCTCTCTGCGGGTGGAGTAACGCAGAAAAAGAGGTATGATGGATAAGCGCAGGACCCTGCGGATGCAGGACGAAGTCATTGAGGAATACAGCCGGCCCTTTCCGGGCGAGGTTATGGAGACCTATACCCGCCCTCTGCCGGCGTCCATGGCGCCCGCAAAGCCGCAGGCGGCAAAAAAACCGAAGCGGCGCCGCTGGCGGGGCTTTCTGCTTCTGCTGGTGATCGCGGCAGGCATTACGGCGGTCATCGGCGGCGGTCAATGGGTACTGGGGATGCTCCGGGGTGCGTATACCGGGGAGTATGATTACTATGACCGAGACTGGCAGGAGGACACAACGGACAGCCCCATCACGATTCCCACCGTGGAGGCGGCTGCGGACGCGGAGCTGACGCTGACAGCGGGCCGGACCCGGACGCTGACCGCGCAGGAGGTCTATCAGACTGTGAAGGATGCCGTTGTGACAGTGGCGGTAGACCTTGGCGGCGGAAAAATGTCCGTGGGAACGGGCATATTGTTCCGGGAGGACGGGTACTTTGTCACCAATCAGCACGTAGTGGCAGGCGGTAGCGCCTGCACGGTGCTGCTGGCGGACGGGACGCCCTATGAAGCAAATTACATTGCCAGTGACGCGGACTATGATGTGGCAGTGCTGAAAATTGATGGGACAGGCTTTCCTACGGCGGATTTCGGCAATTCGGATACACTGGAGGTGGGTGAGACCGTGTATGCTATCGGCACGCCGCTGAACCTGGAAATGGGCGGCACGTTTACCGACGGTATTGTGTCCTCCGTCAACCGGGAAATGCAGCAGACAGCGGGGACCTCCATGCCGCTGATTCAAACGAACGCTGCCCTGAATAACGGCAATTCCGGCGGACCGCTCATCAATTCCTGCGGTCAGGTGGTAGGCATCAACTTTATGAAAATGTATGCCCGCGCATCCACGGTGGAGGGACTGGGCTTCGCCATCCCCTCCGTACAGGTGGAACGTGTGGTCAACGATCTGCTGACCTACGGCGCGGTGCAGCCGGAGCCGGTTCTGGGCCTGATGGTCCGGCAGCTCCCGGATCAACTGGCGGATAAGCTCTGGGGCATCCGGGTGGAGTCCGTGACCCCCGGCGGCGCGGCGGAGCGGGCCGGAATCCAGGAGGGCGACTATGTGCTGGCGGCAGATGACCGGGAGACCCTCAGCAGCAGCGATGTGCTCAAGGCCCGCTGGCAGCACCACGTAGGGGACACCATGACCATGACGATCTGGCGGGACGGTGAGATTTTCACCGTGACGCTGGAGCTGAAGCAGGCGGTGCAGAACTAAACTGCCCCGCAGCGGCAAACAGACCCGATACAGAAAAAAACCGGCGGCTGAGTTCATCAACCGCCGGACTTTTTTGCACTTTTTTGCGGCAGAAGCAGGGAAATGCCGGAGAGCAGCAGGTAGATCCCGAAGGGTCGCCGCAAAATTTCCACATCTACCGCCGTGGCGATCCACGCTCCCAGCAGAGCTGCCGGGACCGCGATAGGAACGGCGGCACGCAGCGTGGGCGTGTCCAGACAGCCGTTTTTTCGGTGGCAGAGCAGGGCTGAAAGAGCTGTGGGGAGAAAGAACAGCAGATTGATGCCCTGCGCTGTCCGCTGGTCAACGCCGAGGAACAGCGTCATCACCAGCAAAAGCAGCGTCCCGCCGCCAACGCCCCATGCGGAGATAACGGCGGCGCCCAGTCCGCAGAGAAAGGGAAGAACAAAGGCACTCACAGCAGATACCTCACCCCCGCATAGAACAAAAAGGCGGCAAACATCCATTTCAGGAGCTTCACGGAGACTTTTCCGTAGAGCTTTCCGCCCAGCCAGCCGCCGATGGGCCCGCTAATCAGATACGGCAGCGCTGTCATAAGCTCAATTTCACCCCGCCAGAGGTAAACGGCAGCGGACACGGCGCACACCGGGAAAATGACGCCGACACAGGTGGCATACAGACGGCGCTGTTCCAGCGTCCCAAACCGGGAGAGAATGGGGAGAAACACCATGCCGCCGCCCCCGCCGAACAGGCCGTTGGCAAGTCCGGCGGCGCCGCCGGCGATGCGGGCGGGCCAATTTGACGCCATAGAAGCTACCCCCTGAAAGCAGACAGATGTACATAAAGACGTATGCTTTGGGAGGGGTGCGCTCGCGCCCCTCCCGTGCCGCTTACTTCAGCTCGAAGCTCTGGCAGTCGGTGCACTTGATCTCGGTTGGATTGGTCTCGTGGGTGCCGACGCGGATGGAGGTCAGGCCGCAGTAGTTGGAGTCTTGGCAATGGTGCGCGCAGTTGTTGACGGTGCAGTTGATACTCTGGTTAGGTGTGCACTGGCAGCCGTTGTTGGTGCAGTCCTTCATAATTCGATTCCTCCGGTCAAGATTGATTTTGGCTTGCGCCGCTCCTTAGTGTGACCGGAAAGCGGCGGTCTATGCGCTTAAATTTTTCCATTTGCAGGCTGCAGCTCCGTCAGCGACGCGAAGGTGTAGCCCATGTCCTCCCAGCGCGTCAGCAACTCGTCCAAAATAGCGGCGTTGGTGGAGGAGGTGGAGTGCAGCAGCACAATGGCGCCGTTATGGATGCGGGGCAGCAGCTTGGCGTAGGCCTGCTCCGCCGTGGGCTGCTTGTCCGCGTACCAGTCCACATAGGCAAGGCTCCAGAAAACGGTGGTGTAGCCAAGATTGTGTGCCATTTTCAGGTTTTCCTTGCTGTATTTGCCCTGCGGCGGGCGATAGAACCGGGACAGCTCCTGCCCGGTGGTGTCCCGGTACAGCGCGGCAAGGCTGTCCAACTCCTTCTGGAAGGCGGCCTCATCGGCAATGGCGGACATATCCGGGTGGTGGTAGGTGTGGTTGCCTACGATGTGCCCCTCTGCCGCCATGCGGCGGACGATGTCCGGCGCGGATTCGACCATGTGCCCCACCACAAAGAAGGCCGCCGGGGCATTGTGCTTTTTCAGTGCGTCCAAAATCGCTTCGGTATTGCCGTTTTCATAGCCGCAGTCAAACGTGAGGTAAATGACCTTCCGGCTGGTGTCCCCCACGTACCACGCATCGTACTGCGACAGAAATTCCGCCGTGGCATTGCCGACAGGCGTTTGCCCCTCCTCCGGGAAGGACAGGCCCCAGTTATCGGCGGAGACGGGGATGGCGGCGTCCGAGGCGGCGGTCAGGGCAGGGGGCGAGCCGCGGCCAAGAACCCCGGCCAAAGCCAGACACGGCAGCAAAAGCAGAAAAAAGATCTGTAGGCGCTTACGCATAAATGCCCCTCCGTTTGCATAGAAGTCATGAGTAGTCTGTGCGGCGGGGGAAAATTTTATGCGCGGTTGCGAAGCGCGGTGAAAGCTGGTATGATGAAAAGCGAAAAATTTTCCAAAGGAGAAAAACCATGGCAAAAAAGCAACGCGCATCCCGGAAGCCCGGTTGGAAGGAGACGCTGGTGGTCATCGCGCTGGCAGTTCTGCTGAGCCTGGTGCGGCAGATGTCGACCCCCAGCTATGACATGAGCAGCATCCCGGACTATGACGGGACCAGCGCCTACACCGTGATCAACCGGAACCAGCCCTCCTTCACCGAGGACGAATACACCACTGATTCCTATGAATATTACAGCGATTTGGACAGCCTTGGCCGCTGCGGCGTGACAGAGGCCTGCATCGGCGTGGATCTCATGCCGACAGAGGAGCGGGAGAGCATCAGCAAGGTCAAGCCCACCGGCTGGGTGCAGAACCAGTATGACTTTGTAGACGGAAAGAGCCTTTATAACCGCTGCCACCTTATCGGCTTCCAGCTCACCGGCGAGAACGCTAACGAGAAAAACCTCATCACAGGTACGCGGTACATGAATGTGGAGGGGATGCTGCCCTTTGAAAACGAGGTGGCGGATTATGTGGCCTCCACCGGCAACCATGTGCTCTACCGGGTGACGCCGGCTTTTGTTGGCCCCGAGCTGGTGGCCCGGGGTGTGGAGATGGAGGCGTACTCCGTAGAGGACGAGGGCCGCGGCGTGTGCTTCCATGTGTATTGCTACAATGTGCAGCCCGGCGTGGAGATCGATTACGCAACAGGGGAGAACTGGGCGGCATGATGAAGCTGTGGAACGAGTTTGACCGCATGGTGGTCTTTGACACGGAGACCACGGGCATTGAATTTGACCGTGACCGCATTATTGAGATCGGCGCTGTGGCCCTGAAGGAGCAGGGGGAGAGCGGTGATTTCAACGCGCTGATTCGTCTGCCGGAGGGGCGGACCCTGCCGCCGTTCATTACGCAGCTCACCGGCATTACCGATGAACAGCTTGCGCGGGAGGGCGTGGATGACCGCACGGCGGCGGAGGGCTTCTGCCGACTGCTGGAAGGGGCGGAGCGGCCGCTGCTGGTGGCGTATAACGAGCAGTTCGATTTGAATTTTCTCTATCATCTGTTACGCCCGCTGAATTTGGTCTCCGTGCTGAAAAAGCCGCGGTTTTTAGATGCCCTGACGGTGTATCGCGACCGGCGGGACTATCCCCATAAGCTGTGCAACGCCATTGAGGCCTACGGGCTGACGGAGGCGGAAAACAGCCACCGCGCTGTGGATGACGCCCGGGCTACCGTGCTGCTACTGGAGGCCATGGCGGCGGAGCGAGATGACCTGACACAGTACATAGACCTGTTCGGCGTACACCCGAAATACGGTGTCAGCGGGCGGAAGATTGCCTCCGTGACCTACTGTCCCCAGCCATATGACCGGCGGGTGCCATTGTATGAGCTGGCTCATACAATGTGAAGATTCTGTGAACAATCCTGAAAATATCTTGAAATATGACAACCTGACGTTTATGATAGGCGTCAGGTTGTCATATTAAGCAGCCTTAACTGTATGAATAACATAGAACAGTACCGGGCGCCGGTGTGGGATGCGTCCGGCACTGAGGGGGAGCGGTGATTTGCCTACCAGTACATTTTTCAATCTGCGGCCGGAAAAGCAGGAACGGCTGCTGACAGCGGCGGCACGGGAGTTTGCGGCCCAGCCCTTTCACGAGGCGTCCATCAACAGTATGATTCGGGCGGCGGGGATTCCAAGGGGCAGCTTTTATATGTATTTCCGGGATAAGGAGGAGCTGTTTCAATACCTTGTCCGGGAGAGTACGGAGCCGCTGCTGCTGGCGTTTCGGGAGCTGCTGACGCGCAGTGGCGGCGATCTGTTCAACGCGATACCGGGCCTGTGCGAGTATTTGCGATCCCATAAGGCGGACCGTGGGCTTGGCGGCATGGGAATGCTGTCCGCAATCGTGGAGCGGAACGGCGAACTGCAAAAAAGCTGCCTGATCGATCTTCTGGATACCCAAGCGGTGCTGGCGCAGCTTGCTGCCGCCGTGAACCCGGACCTGCTGGATATTTGGGAGGCATCTGATTTAGAGCGCATTGTGCGGACAGTGCTGACCGTGGCGCTCCCACTCATATATGATGCAGTTCACACCGAAACGGCGGAGAGCCGGGAGGAGCTTTCAAAAACACTGGAAATTTTAAGGCGGGGCATGGGCGCGAAGCCCGCCGCCGGACATAGATAAGGAGAAGACGTATGGAAGAAATGATGAAGGACACGCAGGCGGCGCAGAGTGCCGCGCAGCCGACTGCCGGTGCACAGGCGGAAAAAAAGCCGCGCTTTTCATTGCCGAAGGGTAAAAAGGGCAAGAAATGGCTGAAGATACTGATTGCCGTGGCAGTTGTGGCGGCCATCGCCGTGGGCTGTGTGGCAAACGCCGCGAAAAAGGTCAACAGCCAGATAGCAGGCGGTTATCTGGTGGCGCAGGCTGTCCGGCAGGACCTTGTGCTGTCCGTGACCGGCACGGCAACGCTGAAGCCTGCCGATTCCTACAATGTCACCACGCTGCTCTCCGGCACCATTGAGGACGCCCCCTTTGAGGAGGACGATCAGGTGGAAAAGGGTGACCTTCTGTTTGCTATGGACAGCAGCGACGCTCAGAACCGGGTGGATCAGGCATCCATCTCCGTGTCACAGGCAAAGATCGCCTATCAGCAGGCGTCCGAGGCGGCCAATCCCACCGCCACCATCAGCGGCACCATCAATGAGCTGTATGTCCATAACGGCGACAGCGTGAGCGTGGGCTCTCCCATTGCAAAGCTCATTTCCAGCCGCGATTTGACGGTGGATTTCCTGTTCCCCTACGCCAAGCCCACGGATTTCTATGTGGGTCAGCCCGCCTCTGTATACGTGGGGAATTTTGACGCGCCGGTGGATGGTACGGTGGAGTCTGTTTCCAACGAGACCACTCTGACCAGCAACGGCATGAACTCCGTCAGTGTCCGGGTGAAGATCACCAATCCCGGCGGCATTTCCGATGCCTATACGGCCTCTGCCCGCATCGGCACTTACGCAAGCTACGGCCAGACCTCTATCAACATGGGCGGCTCCACCACGGTGTATGCCTCCGGCAGCGGTACGATTCAAAACCTGAGCAAGCTGGCGGGCAGCACCGTCAAGCAGGGTGAGGTGCTGTGCACAGTCTCCTCCGAGACTGTCCGGGACCAGCTGCAAAACGCACGGCTGAACCTTCAGAACGCGGAGCTGGCCGCCTCTATGGCTGCCGACAGTCTGGATGACTACAACATCACCTCTCAGATCACCGGCCGGGTCATTGAAAAGAATTTCAAGGCCGGCGATAAGGTGGAGGGCATGAACTCCGGCTCTTTGGCCGTGATCTATGACATGAGCTACCTGAAGCTGGAGCTGGCTGTGGATGAGCTGGACATCGGCAAGGTGGCTGTGGGCCAGAGCGTTTCCATCACCGCCGACGCGCTGGAGGGCCAGACCTTCACCGGCGTTGTGGATAAGGTCAGCATCAACGGCACCACCTCCGGCGGTGCTACCAGCTATCCCGTTACCATCGTCATTGAAAATTACGGTGAGCTGAAGCCCGGCATGAATGTCTCCGCAACCATCGAGGGCGACCGGGTCCCCAATGCCCTGTGCATCCCCGTGGACGCTGTGAACCGGGGCAACACCGTGACGGTCCCCGGCCCCGGCGCCATGAACGCGGACAATACCGCCGTGGCGGATGTCTCCAAGCTGGAAACACGGGAAGTGACGCTGGGAAAGAGCGACGGCGACTACATCGAGGTCACCGGCGGTCTGGAAGAGGGCGATACCGTCCTGATTGCAAATCAGAGCTCCAGCATGATGAATATGGTAATGGGGATGTAAGCCATGGAGCATCTGATCGAATTAAAAAACGTCTATAAGATCTACCACATGGGCGATGAAGACGTTCACGCGTTGGATGGGGTATCCCTTACCATCGACAAGGGCGAATTTGTGGCTATTGTGGGTCAGTCCGGTTCCGGCAAGTCCACCGCCATGAATATCATCGGCTGTCTGGACGTTCCCACCAGCGGGACGTATCATCTGGGCGGTGTGGATGTTTCCACCATGGATGATGACCAGCAGGCGGAAATACGGAACAAAATGCTGGGGTTTATTTTTCAGCAGTATAACCTGATTCCAAAGCTGACGGTGCTGGAAAACGTGGAGCTGCCGCTGCTGTACGCCGGTGTCGGCGCGGAGGAGCGGAAGGAGCGGGCTGTGGCCGCACTGGGCCGGGTGGGTCTTGCCGATAAGCAAAAGAACCTGCCAAGTCAGCTTTCCGGCGGTCAGCAGCAGCGGGTATCCATCGCCCGGGCGCTGGCGGGGAATCCCTCTGTCATTCTGGCGGATGAACCCACCGGCGCGCTGGACTCCCGGACGGGCCGGGAGGTGTTGGGCTTCCTTCAGAAGCTGAATCAGGAGGGAGACACCGTGGTGCTCATCACCCACGATAACTCCATCGCTGTAAAAGCCAAACGCATCGTCCGGCTTCAGGACGGCCGCATCATCTATGACGGCGACGCCTCCGATCCCGCCGCCGTGGTGCAGCCGGAGGAGACCGGCGCGGACGGGGAGGTGGGCGTATGAATTTCGGACAGTCCTTCAAGCTGGCGCTGAAATCTCTGAAAACCAGCAAAATGCGGGCATTCCTCACCATGCTGGGTATCATCATCGGCGTCGGCGCTGTGATCGTGATCCTGTCTCTCGGCAACGGCATGACCAATATGATGAACAGCCAGTTTGAGAAAATGGGCTCCAATTTGATTCAGGTCATGACCTATGGCCGGGGGACCGGCGGCACCCGTGACGTGGATGTGGAGGATCTCTATGAACTGGTGGACAAGTACCCCCAATACCTCACCGGCGTGACCCCCTATGTCTCCGCTTCTGCCAAGGTGCGCTACCAGACGGATGACTATGACCGCACCTCGGTCTACGGCGTCAGCGAGGCGTTTTTCAAGGAGGACACGAAGGGTACCATGCAGGGCGAAACCCTGGCAGAGGGACGCTTCCTCAGCTACATCGACGTGGATCGGCATCAGAATGTCTGCGTCATCGGCGATTATCTGGCGCAGGCCGCCTTTCGGGGCGACGCACTGGGTAAGACCATCTCTCTGAGCGGTGTGCCTTACACCGTCATCGGCGTGTTGAGTAAAAGCGGCGACAGCAGCGAGGGCAGCGCCGACGATGTGATCTACATCCCCTATGAAAACGCCCAGCGGATGGGCACTGGCACCATGATGATGGGCACCGGCGAAATGTTCCTGCTGACCTCCACCAGCCGGGATACGGCGTCCGCTGCCAAGGGCATTGTGGAAAAGCGACTGTATAAAACCTATCAGTCCTCGGACTACTACATGGTCATGACCTCTGCGGAGATGATGGACGCCATGAACACCATGATGAATACCATGATGATCGTGCTGGTGGCCATTGCCGCCATTTCTCTGGTGGTGGGCGGCATCGGCATTATGAACATCATGCTGGTGTCCGTCACGGAACGGACAAGGGAGATCGGCATCCGAAAATCCCTGGGCGCAAAGCAAAAGGACATCCGGGGCCAATTCGTCATTGAAGCGGGCACCACCTCCGCCGTGGGCGGTGTGCTGGGAATCGGCTTCGGACTGCTGCTGGCCAGAGCCGCCACCATTGCGGTGGGGGCCATCATGTCCAGTTCCATGAACGGCATCACCTTCAGCGCGGTGCCGACTCTTTCCGACATTGCTGTCAGCTTCGGCGTCAGCGTAGGCATCGGCGTTCTGTTCGGCTACCTGCCCGCCAACAAGGCGGCCAAGCTGAACCCCATCGACGCCCTGCGGTACGATTAAAAGCACACCCCCGGAGGCAACTCCGGGGGTGTGTTTTACAAAAGAGCTTTCGGCTGGCACGCAGGGGCGCACTTGCCAGCGGCGGCGGCTTGTGCTAAAATGAGCAAAAAACAAGGGGGAGGCCGCCATGGCAAAGAAGAACAGCCGCAACACCAAGGGGCGTATCATCTCCGCTGCGTGGAAGCTCTTTTACGAGCAGGGCTATGAGGGGACGACCGTTGAGGACATCGTTTTTGAATCCGGCACCTCCAAGGGCTCGTTCTACCACTATTTTGACGGGAAGGACGCCCTGATGGGAACGCTGGCCTATGTGTTTGATGAGAAGTATGAGGAGTTGATTCCGGCGCTGGACCCGAACATGGGCGCGCTGGAAACGCTGGCCTACATTAACCACGAGCTGTATGTGATGATCGAGGCCAGTGTGTCCATTGACCTTTTGACCCGGCTGCTATCCACACAGCTTTTGGCCCGGGGCGAAAAGCATCTGCTGGACCGGAGCCGGGTCTATTTCCGCCTGCTGCGGCGCATTGTCCGGCAGGGGGCGGAGCGGGGCGAGCTGCGCCGGGAGGTTTCGGTGGATGAGCTGGTGCGGGCCTTTGCCATGTGGGAGCGGGCACAGCTTTATGACTGGTGCCTGTGCGGCGGGGATTACTCGCTGGTGAGCTATGCGGAGAAAATGACGCCGCTGTTTTTGGAGAGCTTCCGCGCTCCTAAATAAAATTTATTTTTTGGTTTTACTTGCTTTCCACAATTCATTCTATTAATAAAGCATTGAAAATAAAACGATAATTTGGATAAATACAGAACACAGTATAGAATTTGTTCTATACTGTGTTCTGTATTTCATTCTTGTTTATGTTATGATATGATACCAGACATTGAAGCATAAAGGAGAGAGTTGTATGACATCCGCACAGATCGCCATTATGGCAACGATCATCCTGTATCTCTGCCTGGTGATTTTTACCGGCGTTATGATTGGGAAAAGAAGTAAAAAGAGCGCCGAGGGCTTTTATCTCGGCGGCCGTGGCATGGGCCCGCTGGTCACGGCCATGAGCGCCGAGGCCAGTGACATGAGCAGCTATCTGCTCATGGGTATTCCCGGCCTTGCCTATCTCAGCGGCGTGGCGGACGCAAGCTGGACCGCTATCGGCCTTGCCATCGGTACATATTTGAACTTTCTGCTGGTGGCCCGCCGCCTGCGGCGCTACAGCGTCCGGCTGGACGCCATCACCATCCCCAGCTTTATCTCCAAGCGCTATGGGGAGAAAAAGCCGGTCATCATGGGGATTTCCGCACTGATCATTCTGGTGTTTTTCGTGCCCTATGTGGCCTCCGGCCTTGCTGCCATCGGCAAGCTGTTCAACAGCCTGTTCGGCTGGAGCTACATGGCCTCCGTGGTGGTGGGCGCCATCGTTATCATCAGCTATACCTCTGTGGGCGGCTTCAGTGCCGTTGCCACCATGGACCTCATTCAGTCCATTATCATGACCGTTGCCCTGTGCATCATCGTGACCTTCGGCGTAGTACAGGCCGGAGGCATGGACGCCGTGCTGGCCCATGCCCGGAGTCTTCCCGGCTTTTTGAGCTTCAGCCAGACGTACAACGCCGCCTCCGGGCAGGCGGAGCCCTACGGTATCATCCGTATTGTCTCCATGCTGGCATGGGGCCTCGGCTATTTCGGAATGCCGCACATTCTGGTGCGCTTTATGGCGATTCGGCATGAGGATGAGCTGAAGCTCTCCCGCCGCATCGCGGCCATCTGGGTGGTCATTTCCATGGCCGTTGCGGTGTTTATCGGTATCGTGGGCCATGCCGTATCCAATGAGGGCCGTATTCCGCTGCTGGAGGGCAGCGCCACAGAGACCGTCATCGTCCGACTGTCCGACCTGCTCTCGTCCTACGGCTTGCTGCCCGCCATCGTCGCCGGCTGCATTTTAGCGGGTATTCTGGCGGCTACCATGTCCACGGCGGACTCTCAGCTTTTGGCGGCGGCCTCCGCGTTTTCGGAAAATGTTTTGCAGGATGTGTTCGGCGTGAAGCTGACTGCCAAGCAGAATATGCTGGCCGCACGGCTGACGGTGGTGGTCATCGCGTTTATCGCCATTTTCCTTGCGGCGGACCCCAACAGTAACGTGTTCAAGATCGTCTCCTTTGCGTGGGCGGGCTTCGGCGCAACCTTCGGCCCCGCCATGCTTTTTGCACTGTTCTGGAAGCGCAGCAACCGGCAGGGTGTGCTGGCCGGTCTTGCAGCCGGTGGACTGATGATCTTCATCTGGAAGTTCTGCGTCCGGCCTATGGGCGGCATCTGGGATATTTATGAGCTGCTGCCCGCCTTCGCGGTGAACTGTCTGGTCACGGTGATCGTGTCTCTGGCAACACCGGCCCCGGAGAAGGAGATCACCGCTGTATTTGATGAGATCGGCGGCTGAATCATTTAAGAACTCCATACAAAGCCCCCGGCACCGTTTACGGTGCCGGGGGCGAGACTGTCGATAAAGTGGTAAATCCTCCGCAACGGTAAGGAAGGGTGTGCGCGGGAAACCCAAGAAGGGTGTCC